>MAAB01029354.1_pt1 | contig 150930 bp, 135 predicted proteins | sample 1115991 | NCBI WGS metagenome assembly MAAB01 (sample SAMN04961124, study PRJNA320927) | seawater metagenome | isolation source: sample BD02T18 sea water enriched with oil for 18 days | place: USA:Gulf of Mexico | collected 2013-07-27 | reverse complement strand
AAACTGATAATTTCACAAAATTAACTAAATATAGAATGACTATGTTTAACAAATTTTGTTTATTCTAAGCTCACCAATGTAGCTCTGAGTAGGGAAGAAATTTAATCAAATTGGTATAAGTTAAATCAAACGGTAAGCTTCTGTTTTATATAACATAGGAATCGTGATGGTAAATCCTGTGCCTTGTAGGCTAGGTTGTGTATAGGTGATATTACCTTGCAACTTTTGAGTCACTTGATTATAGACAATAGGCATACCCAAACCCGTGCAATTGCTATTGCGCTTCGTGGTATAAAACAGTTCAAAAATTTTATCTTTTCCTTCATCACTTAAACCTAATCCATTATCAAAATAATTAATCATCAACTGATCATTACTGGCGCTCACACGTATGGTAATGCCAGGCGATTCTACCTCGAAAAACGCATGCATAAGTGAGTTTTCCATTAATTGCGTCAGTACATCAACAATGACATCTTTGTAACTTTCCACAATCACATCATCAATGAATATTAAGGTTAATTGTGTATTGTGCTTTTTTAAAGCCGATTGGTAGGAATCTCTTAGCGTTTTAATCAGGAGATTTATAGAGAACTTTTGTGGGTGCTCAGGTTCATTATAGATAGACAGAGATTTAAAGTTTTTAACCAATTGAATCGATTTATCTAAATTATTATTTAGCAAATCGGCACCTAACCGACAAACTTCTTCGCTGCGTAACAATTCACTACGGCTTACTTTCTGGGATTTTACTTTATTGAAGACGCTTTCTATTTCACTTTCTATTTGGCTAATAGAAGTAACCATAATACCCAAAGGAGTGTTGAGTTCATGAGCAACACCGGTCACCAAGTTAACCATAGAAGCCATTTTCTCTGAGGCAATTAACTTTTCTTGGGTATTTTGTAAACTGGTTAACGTTAATTCTAGCTCTTTATTAGCGGCGGCTAATGCTTGTGTTCTATCTGATACTTTATCTTCTAAGTGTAAGTTCAGTTCATTGAGTTGCTGTGTTTTTTCCGTGACACTTACCTTATAGCGCTGAAATCGCTGTTTGATATTGTTGGAAAAGGCGAGTGAAATCAAGAAAAGCATGAGTGAGGTTGTGGTACCCAGTGCTAATGTTTGTAACAGCTTTAATTGGTTTTTTTTGTTTAAGGCGGTTTTCTTTGATAAGACGACACTTTCAATATCATCTAAGTAGGCCCCAGAGCCAATAGCCCAATGCCAGTCTTCAAACCCCTTGATGAAAGATGTTTTTTTAGCGGGTAAACCTGTACTCGGTTTAATCGTACCTATATAGGATAGGTAGCCTTCGTCATTTTGGGCTACCTTGATTATTTCTTGAGTAATTAAAACACCATTACTGTCGGTAAGGTTGAATCTGTTTTTACCAATATGCTTTTTTTCAATATGATTAAGGTAAGTACCTTGCTCGTTGACCACAAAAATATAGCCATCATTACCGTACTTAACTCGACTAATACGCTCTAATATTTCTTTTTTCAGCTCTTCTTCATAATCAAGTACGTAGTCGCCGGTACCGATAAACCAGTCAAAAGCAGCGAAGTATTTACTGTAACCAATTTTTTCATACTCAGTCTCAGTGTCTGTTGGTTTTTTCCACCACCATCGGAAGAAGCCTTCACCTGTAGAGGTGGCGATGTTACTGAGGTTACGAATAACGTAGCTGTCTTTTATGTCTTTAAAATCCCATAAGTTGGTGTTTTGCAACTGTGGCATGATAGGGTGCATTACAGACAAGCCATCGCTTTGATAGACAAAAAAGTAACCTCTGCCTTTATTAAAACGAATATCTCTTAGGGCATCACTGATGAGCCGTTTTATTTCTAGTTCACTTTTATCTTGGTTATTTCTGTAGATGGAAGTGGCGATAGTATGAGCTTCTCGCACTCTTTCTTGTAAGCTATCTTTGATTTTTTTTATCGACTGAGCTTTTTCACTTGTAATAAGATTATGAACTTTTAATACTTCATTTTTTATGAGCTGAGTTCTTTCAGAAATAGAGTCAGCTCTTATTTTCTCAACTTCAGCGTTGAATTGGCTGTTGTTATTTTGATAAATCATCACAATAGCAATGAGTGAAAGTATTAAAATAAAGAGTGGTGCTAATTTAACCGTACGGAGAATATTAATTTCATCTTTATTAAGCATGAAATTTCTCTAAATTAAATCGGGATAACATGAATGAGATTACGGGAAAATGTATCATATTTTTTGAAACTGAACTGATAGTGAGATCAGCCTTATACCTTTATTATATAAGCTTATTTATCCCTATTGTTTTAGTTTCATTCCGTGAATATCAAAACAGTGTAGCGAGTTTGAATAATAGTAGCGAGTTAAATTGTGTCTCTTACGTTAATTAAGTAAATATAATGCAACAAGTTTGCTTAGTTTTCTTATATAGCACTGTAAAAATAAACAGCAAAGCACAACACCAAATCTTAAATAGTGATATACTTTTGCTTTTCGTTTTATGCCACATCTACCTTATTAGATAATACCACTTCAACAAAGGTTTTAACCCTATGGACGTTTCAGAATTACTCGACTCTCTTAATGATAAACAGCGTGACGTCGTTGCAGCGCCAAAACAAAATATGCTTATCTTAGCAGGCGCAGGTAGTGGTAAAACTCGAGTATTAGTACAACGTATTGCTTGGCTAATGCAAGTTGAAGGCGCTTCTTCACATAGTATCTTGGCGGTAACCTTTACCAATAAAGCAGCAGCAGAGATGCGTGCGCGTGTAGAGCAAGTCACTAATGGCAATACGCACGGCATGTGGATAGGTACCTTTCATGGTTTAGCCCATCGTTTATTACGTATGCATTTTCAAGAAGCTAACTTGCCACAAAGCTTCCAAGTTCTAGACAGCGATGATCAATTACGTCTAATCAAAAGAATAGTTAGGTCACTAGAACTTGATGAGAAAAAATGGCCTCCTAAACAATTTGTTTGGTATATCAATGGCAAAAAAGATGAAGGTCTTCGCCCGCAACATATTGATGCTCAGTTCGATCCAACAGAAGAGTTGTTTGTTAAAGTGTATAAGGCTTACCAAGAAACCTGTGATAGATCGGGCTTAGTTGATTTTGCTGAATTATTATTGCGTGCGCATGAGTTGTGGTTAAAAAATCCTGCCTTATTAGATCACTACCAACAACGCTTTGGTCATATTTTGGTGGATGAATTTCAAGATACTAATGCGATTCAATATGCATGGCTTACTATGCTGGGTAAAGCTCGCAGCAAGGTCATGATTGTCGGAGATGACGACCAATCCATTTATGGCTGGCGCGGTGCAAAAATTGAAAATATCGAACGTTTTCTCAAAGAGTATGACGATGCGAAAACTATTCGTCTTGAACAGAATTATCGCTCTACCGCTAATATATTGAAAGCTGCGAACCAATTAATTTGCAACAATACTAACCGCATGGGTAAAGAGTTGTGGACTGATGGAGAAGCAGGCGAAAAAATATCAATTTATACCGCTTTTAATGAAATTGATGAAGCACGATTTATAGCAGGCCGTATCAAAAAATGGCGCGAAGATGGCGGTAAACTTGATGAAATAGCGATATTGTATCGCTCAAATGCACAATCACGCTTACTTGAAGAAGCGTTATTGCAAGGGCAATTACCTTACCGTATTTACGGTGGGCAACGTTTCTTCGAGCGTCAAGAAGTCAGAGATGCATTAGCTTATATGCGTTTAATTAACAATCGCGATGATGATGCCGCTTTTGAACGTATTATTAATACACCAACACGTGGTATTGGTAATCAAACCTTATCGTTAGTACGTGATGCAGCACGAGGCAAAGAAGTAACAATGTGGCAGGCTTGTCAGCACATGTTACAAGCAGAAGAGTTGAAGGGCAGGGGCGCTAAAACGATTACTGCGTTTATCCAACTTATTGATCAATTAGAAGATGATACTTGTAACTTAGATTTAGATCAGCAAGCTAACTTTATCATTAGCCATAGTGGCCTAAAAGCTATGTATCAAGCTGAAAAAGGTGAGCGTGCCGAACAACGCATAGAAAACTTAAACGAGTTAGTAACAGCTTGTCAAACCCATGTTCCTGATTCTGAATTACTAGAAGAGCAAACACCATTAACTTCTTTTTTAACGCATGCATCATTAGAGTCTGGAGAATCACAAGCTGATGAATTTGAAGCAGCCGTGCAGTTAATGACAATGCATTCAGCTAAAGGTTTAGAATTCCCTTTAGTCTTTATCGCTGGCCTTGAAGAAGGCATGTTCCCCTCTCAACAATCGGTTGAAGAAATAGGCCGCTTAGAAGAAGAGCGTCGCTTATGTTATGTCGGCATGACAAGAGCCATGAGTAAGCTATACTTATGCCACGCTGAAAGTCGTCGCTTATATGGACAGGAAAAATTTCATAAAGCGAGTCGTTTTTTACGTGAATTACCTGAAGAGTGCATAGAAGAAATTCGTATGCAGTCGCAAGTAAAACGGCCGAGCAAAGTGGGTAAATTTTCAAATACATTTACACTTGAAACCTTTGAAAATACTGGTTTTAAGTTGGGACAACAGGTTAAACATGCTAAGTTTGGTGAAGGCGTTGTACTTAACTATGAAGGCAGTGGTGCTCAGTCACGTATTCAGGTGAATTTTGCTGATGTAGGTAGTAAGTGGTTAGTGGTGGAATATGCCAACCTACAAGCCGTTTAGTACGGTACTGTCATTGAACACTTGTTTAGCGTTGGAATGTACAACCAAAAAATAGCTCATTTAAAATATAAAGGTGTTGTGATGTCTCAAAGATTATTAGTAGTAGAAGACAGTAAGCCGATAGCGACCGTTATCAAGCAGATAGCCCGTTCGTTAAAGTTTGATGTGGTTATTGCCACTGATTTGGCTCAGGTTGAAAATATCTTATCATCTGATACTGACTTTTTTGCCGCTACTATCGATTATGCTTTGCCCGATGCGTTAGATGGTGAGGCGATAGCTTGTGTACTGTCACATGGTATCCCTGGCATTGTCATGACCGGAAAAATGGATGATGAAACACGCCAAAAAATACTATCGCAACCCGTCATTGATTATATCCCGAAAGAAAATAGCCAAGCATTTTTATATTTAAAGCGAGTCTTGAGCTGGCAACTTACCAACAATCAAAATACTATTTTAGTGGTTGATGACTCATCAGCAGCACGAAATCATATTGTTGAATTATTAAAACGTCGTAACTTTAATGTCATCACGGCAAATGATGGTGTGCAAGCACTAGAAAAGCTAGCTCAGCATAAAAATATTAAAATGGTCATTACCGATTTAGAGATGCCTAAAATGGACGGCATTGAACTGACCAATGAAATTCGCCGTATTTATACTCGTGAGCAACTTGCAGTGATAGGCATTTCAGGTGCAAGTAATGGTATTCATTCAGCTCGTTTTATAAAAAATGGCGCCGATGATTTCTTACGTAAGCCTTTTTGCCCTGAAGAGTTTTATTGTCGTATCACTCAAAATATTGAGAGTTTAAATAATATTGCCAAAATTCAGCATGCTGCGAATACGGACTATTTAACAGACTTGGCTAACAGACGCTCCTTTTTCCGTAGTGCTGAGCTACGAGTTAAAGAATATATTACTAAAAAAGTACCTTACTGTTTAGCCATGATAGATATCGACTTCTTTAAGAAAGTAAATGATAACTATGGTCATGACGCCGGTGATCAGGTGCTTAAAGTTATTGCACTTTATATGCGTAAACACTTTGGCACAGGATTAACTGCACGTTTAGGTGGGGAGGAGTTTTCCGTATTGATTCACGGTGTTGACCAAGACAATTTATATAATAGACTCGATGATTTCAGACGAGATATTGCGGTTTCTAATATTCCCGCAGGAGACCAGACAATATCAATAACATTAAGTCTAGGTGTAGTGTTTGATAGCCAAGACTCTCTTTCTAAGCAAATGAGCGAGGCTGATAATGCGCTGTATTTAGCAAAAGAAAATGGTCGTAACCAAGTGGTCATTTCAGGCGCAGAGCTGGAAGAGTAATTAACTTACTGTGTAAAGATAAAATAGCGCTTTTAAGCGCTATTTTTTTAAAGGGAACTTGTCAATTTAAGCCCGCTTTTTCAATGAGTCAAGGCTATAGAGTATTAATGCCGCCCAAATGAATACAAAGGTAATTAATTCAGCACTTTTCATTGTTTCTTGATAATAAAATGTCGCCAATAAAAACATAATACTTGGACCTAAGTATTGAAAAAAGCCTAAGGTAGACAGCGCTAACCTTTTAGCTGCGATAGTAAAGAACAATAAAGGTGCTGTTGTCACTATACCTGCCATGATCAAGGTGAAATTTAAACTAGCGGTATTTATCGTCATATTACTTGTACTGCTTTCAACAAAGAAAAACCAATAAATAAGGGCGATAGGTAGCATAAACAGTGATTCAATGAATAATCCGATGAAGGAATTAATCGGGAGTTTCTTTCTAATTAAGCCATAAATTGCAAAGGTACTGGCTAAAGCAAGTGAGATGATTGGTAAAGTCCCCAAAGCAAAGAGTTGTATTAATACGCCAAGCAGAGCTAAACCAACCGCTATTAATTGATTACGACGTAAACGTTCATGAAAAAATATCATGCCTAATATCACGTTAAACAATGGATTAATGTAATAACCTAAACTGGCATCAAGTAAATGATTGTTGTTTACCGCCCAGATGAACAAAAACCAGTTCACGGCAAGAAAGCTCGCTGACAAAGATAATTGTAATAATATTTTAGGTTGTTTGAAAATAGCCACTAGCTGTGTCCACTTCTTCATGACGATGATCATCATTAACAAAAATACAGTTGACCAAATTACTCTGTGCATCATTATTTCACTGGGCTCAATGGCGGTGAGTAATTTGAAATATATTGGCGCAAAACCCCATAGCAGATATGCACTTAATGCAGCTAAAGCACCGTTACGACTACTATTGTCTTCAAGTTGATGTGGATTGACTGAGCTCATAAGTTATTTATTCAACTATATAGGTATTGATTAGCTAAAGAGTAGTAATCAATTGGGTAGAGAAAGCAGAATAATAACATGACATGAATGAGTTCTAGTATTAATAAAGCAGTCATCACTTTATGCACTGTAAACTTGTTAATACTTGTCCCTTTACTGCCTAAGTAACTGAGTGATCTCATCCGTAATATAAATATATTTTTCTGTGCTAGGTTTTCATTGCATCGCTGAGTTAAAATAGCGGTATTACTCCTAAGAAACATAGACGACAACTTCTTGAACTCCCTAGTAGCCACTACACAAGACAACACAGCAGATAATTCATTATTGCTCGACACCTTAAAGCATCACTTCGGTTATGAGAGTTTTCGTGAAGGACAAGCTAAAATTATCAACAGTTTGTTGCAAGGGCAAGATTCATTAGTGTTGATGCCTACTGGTGGTGGTAAGTCCTTATGTTATCAGCTGCCCGCAGTCTTATTGCCCGGTGTGACTATCGTTATTTCGCCTTTGATTGCCTTAATGAAAGACCAAGTAGACGGCCTAACTAGGCAAGGAATATCTGCGGCGTTTATTAACTCTAGTCTTGAGCAAAGTGAAATCAGTGATATATTTGCTCGTTTAGGGCGAGGTGAAATTAAACTACTATATGTTGCACCTGAGCGTTTAACTAATTATTACTTCTTACAAAGCTTGAGCCAGTTGCAGTTAAGTTTGTTTGCTATAGATGAAGCACATTGTATTTCTCAGTGGGGACATGATTTCAGACCCGCGTATACTAAGCTGCAATGCTTGAAACAAAATTTCCCTACAGTGCCTGTGATGGCGTTAACTGCCACGGCTGATGTGACTACTCGTAAAGATATTTTGAATCAACTTGCGCTACCAAACCCCTATATTCATCTTGATAGCTTTGATCGACCTAACATTCGATTTACCTTAGCACCCAAATATAACGGTGAGAAACAGTTACTGGGTTATATCAAAAAGAAGGGTGAAGATAGCGGTATTATCTATTGTAATAGTCGTTGGCAAGTCGAAAAATTAGCTAAGTACTTAGCTGCTAGTGGCATAAATTGCGCTGCTTATCATGCGGGCTTAGAAAATGAGATCCGCTCAATAGTACAAGAAGGTTTTACTAAAGATAATATTCAGATAGTGGTCGCCACGGTTGCTTTTGGCTTAGGCATTAATAAACCTAATGTGCGTTATGTTATACATTTTGAGCCCCCACGTACCTTAGAGTCGTATTATCAAGAAATTGGCCGTGCAGGTCGTGATGGCTTAGATGCAGAAGCTTTATTTTTAGTTGACGAGAAAGATGTTAATCGAATTAAAAAGCGGATTAGTGAAGGTGATAATCCACAGCGAGTCAAGGTTGAAATGCAGCGCTTTGCAGCTATGGATGCTTTTATTGATGCGCAAACCTGTCGAAGGCAGGTAGTGCTGAATTATTTTGCCGAATATACCGAAAAAGGTTGTGGCAATTGTGATATTTGCCTAGATCCGCCTAGTCAATTTGATGGCACGATCGAAGCACAAAAAGTACTGTCATGTGTGTATCGAATTGCACAGCAAGGTAATATCAATCATGTAATTGCTGTGTTACGTGGCGAACTTAACGATAAAGTTAAAAAATTAGCCCATGATAAAGTCTCTACTTTTGGTATTGGCAAAGGTAAAACCGCAGGTTACTGGTTCTCTATTATTGGCCAGTTAATACACTTAGGCTATTTGCAGCAAGATATTGAGCAAGAATCAATTTTATGTTTAACACAAGCATCAGGCGTGGTATTAAAAGCGCAAGAGCCTTTGATGTTAGCTAGCCCACGTCTACAAAAAGCCAGTTACTGGCAAGAAAAAGCACCACAAAAAAGCTACGACCGTGTTTTATTTGCCAAATTACGCGAACTGCGTAAAGCCATTGCTGATGGTGAAGATATTGCACCTTTTATTGTTTTCAATGACGCTACTTTATCTGAATTGGCACGGGTACAGCCAAAAACTTCACGTGAAATGCTGAGCATTAGCGGTATCGGTGATGTGAAATTATCTCGTTATGGACAGCCGTTCCTTGCGCTGATCAAAGAGCATAATCAAGGGTAGGCTCTTCTTTAGTTGGTGAATTAACACATAAAAAAACCACTGAACTTGGACGTTAAGTGGTTTTTCAGTATTACCTTTACTGATATAGCTAAGGTAATGAAAACTGAGCGAGCCCGGGACAAGAAGAGTAATTTTACTTAGTTACTCTTTCTCTGCTGTTTCAGTTTGTTCTGTTGATTTTTCTTGAGATTGAGCTTGTTCTTGCTCTTTTTTCTCATCATGGCCTTCGCCACCACATCCACCACAACAACCCATAATTTACTCCAGTTATTTTTAATTTAAGTTCAAATCAATAATTATGTGATGATAGTACCTGACTAATTTACTCAAGTACTTGATCGAGATCAGCGTTTAGGATGTTTTTATAGAAATTTTTTTCTACTGGTCTATAGACCAGTGCCTATTCTGATAAAAACAGTAACATTGCTTAGAAGTTCATTAACGGAAATCAGAATGCGAAAAAATTTATTAAAGAAGACTGTATTTGGCATATTGATATTGCTTGTAACATTCATCATAGCACTTATCGCCAGCGCTAAAGTGACGTTAACGCCTTCTGGTAGTTATTATAAGTTGTACTTCTTCAACTCAATTTCAATGAAGTTGTCATATAGCGGAGCAAACGATAAGGCTAATTTCAGTGTATACCCTTTTGCTGCACCTATAGTCGAGCAGCATAACGATGATACGAGCACTGTACATTATTATTGTCTTGACCAAGCCTACAGTCGCAAGGTTAGTGAGCAAGAAGTTAACATTAATTGCCAAGACAAAAATCACCAATTTTCTTGGTCTAAAATATCGAATAATGCCGTTATTGAAGAAGATAAATTAGCAGATAATATTTTGGTACTGAGCGATATTCACGGTGATATTAACTACCTCAATAGTATTTTAGTGGAAATGGCTATTGTTGATGATGAAGGGCACTGGCAATGGCAGGATAACCAAATAGTGGTTACTGGTGATAGTGTTGATAAAGGCCCCGCGGATTTTTCTGTTCTATGGCGGTTGTACCAGTTATCGCAGCAAGCAGAATTAGCTGGCGGCAGAGTGCATGTTTTACTGGGCAATCATGAGCACTATCAATTAACAGGCAATCATTCACGGTTAAATGCCGATATGCGCGCAAAAACCTTTGCTATGACGAATGACTTATCTACTTCACCTTACGGAACAGAAACTGTATTGGGTAAGTGGTTAAGAAGTCGGCCTATTATTCTTCGCTTGGGCAACTACTTATTTACTCATGGGGGCTTATCAGTTGAGCATCTTGACAGTGAATATTCACTTGCTCAGCTTAATATAAGTGTTTGGCAGTATTATCAGCAGCAAGCAGAACGCTCGAAATACAGGGCAGAACAAACACCATTACTTGATTTAACCTTAGGTAAAGAAGGGCTGATATGGTTTCGTGGCCAGTTGAGAGAAAAGAGAAAAAACACGCCAAACGAGCAGCAATTAGCTAAAATATTGGCAAAGTATAATGCAGATACCCTGGTTATTGGTCATTCTGCTATGGATGATGTTGCTGCGCTACATAATGGCGTGGTATGGCCGGCGCATACGGAACATAAAAGTGGCCAAGTTTTGGTGATTGAAGCGGGTCAGGCTAAAAAGCAGCAATTAAAAACATTATGGTATGATTACGCTTTGCACCGTCATAGCAGCAGAAAAGCTAAACGTAAACTCAGGTTATTTGCTGATAGTAACGGCGATAGTGAAATTTCAGTGGTTAAGGCGATGTTTACACAAATGAGCATCATTAAAGAGAGTCCACGGCCTTATTAAGCGGCGTTAGGCGCATTCAGATAAAAAATTACTCCATGAAAATTAAGTTAAAAATATCATTGTTTTGGAAATTATTACTCTTGTGTGGCGGCTTAATTATTATGGCTGCTATCACCCAACATATTTTGTTAAAGTTTTTAATCTCACCTGATGCCATGCGTAAACTGTATCTGCAAAAATGGCAAATTAGTACCATGCAGCAGCAATTTAGGCAGAATATTAAAAAGTTAGAAATAGACGAAATTAAGCTAACGCATAACAACATGATCACAGCCAGTTTCGTTGATTTTATTTTGCCTGATGGCTATTTGATCACCATAGATAAAAAACCTTATCTACGATTATTTATTGATAATTTAGCCGTAGTTGACTTAAATGGTGAGCTCATTAGTCAGTTGGGTCAGCCAACTTACCAGGTGGGTAATCTTTTTACCCAATTAAGCCTAGACGCACGAGAAGACTTGGTTGAAGCTTTACTTGGAAAAGATTTTTTTGGCACTAGTACCGAAAAACCCTATAAAGGTGTCACTGTTGCTATCAGCTTAATTGATGAAGATAAAAATATTATTGGTGCTTTGGTAATAAAACAAAGGCGAATTCTGAGTAATAACTTTAGCGGGCTGTTTTTTGGCTTCAAACAAGTTGTTAAAGGTATTATTGGTTTTGTCATGAGTTTGCTTTTTGCCTGTTTATTTTTTGCTTTGGCCATGGCTTTTTATCTTAATCGGCGCATAAAAAAAATCACCTCGGCTGTGCATCAATGGCAACAAGGAAATTTTAATCAACGTATTGTCGACCATGCAAGTGACGAATTAGCTTTATGCTCTCAGGACTTAAATATTATGGCTGATAGTTTGCAACAAGCGATAATTAAAGAAACTAATTTAGCGGCTGAACAAGAAAGGCAGCAATTGGCAATTGAGTTACATGATACTGTTAAGCAGCGCTTATTCGCCACCAATCTAAAAGTTGCTTTATGTGAAAAGCTGTTGGCTAAACAACCTGAGCAGGTGGCAAAATTATTGCCCGAGATAACCTGGCAGTGTCAGCAAGCATTTACCGAGTTGCAACAGACTATTGAAGCACTCAGGTTACAAGAATCAAAGTCATGGCTTGAATTAATAGAGTTTGTCCATCATTGGCAGCTGCAACATAATATTGCACTCATTATGAATTACCCTGATAGCTGGCAGCCGGGCAAGCAACTAACGACACTGCTATGGAGGGTTATTAGTGAAGCGTTACAAAATATTGTTAAGCATGCTGATGCGAGTGAAGTTAACTTAAGTATTTTTCAAGATGATGAACAGATATGCATTAAGGTACAAGATAACGGTACTGGCTGTAGTGAACGTACTACCCTTGGGCAAGGTCTTACCTTACTTTTAGCACGTATAACCTTACTTGGCGGCTCATTAAAGCTGTCGGCTAATCCACTTCACGGCGCAGGTAGTGAATTGTCCTTGTTGTTACCAATTAACTGCTTTAGTGATATCAAAAAGAGTACTCAAGGTCAGCTAAATGACAATTAATATTATGGTGGTAGAAGATCATCCAATAGTACGCGAAGGCATAGTGAGTTATTTAAATGCTTGCGATAATATGCAGGTGATTGCTCAGGTCGATACAGTAACCATCATGCTTACTTGTATAAAAGAGTTAAGTCCCAGTGCTGAGCCGCATAAAAAACATAGCGGCGAAGACAATAATACACAGCGTAAAGTTGATATTGTTTTATTAGATTTACAGCTCGCAGAGCAAAGTAGTTTGCCCTATATCAAAGACTTACGTGATATGGGATGTCGAGTGCTAGTATTAAGTTCTGCGCACCGTTATGAAACCTTAATACAAGCGGTATCTGCGGGGGCATTTTGTTTTATTAGTAAATCGGTTATGCCTGACAAATTGGCCAGTATAATTCATGATGCCTTTCACGGTAAACGTTATTTATCACCGGAAATAAAACCGGAGCAAGATGTTCGTTTGGCATTAGAGCAATTAACCGATAAAGAGTTACAAGTCTTAAAAATGCTCGCCAGTGGTTTAAGTAATAGTGATATTGCTGCGGAACTATCTATAAACATCAAAACAGTGCGTTTTCACAGTAGCAATATTCTAACGAAATTAGCCCTAAATGACAGAACACAAGCTGCAGTTTTAGCATGGCGGCAGGGATTAGTGCGTTAGCTTATTTTATTAGACTAAAGATAACCTGTTATTTTTATTATGCTTTGTTATAGTGAATTCCCTAAGATTATTAATATTAAGCGTAGTAACTCATTTTGAAACGGAATCAAAAGTTAACAATTTACTTCTTTTTATTTTTACCTTTTTTGATGGTGATACTGCCGTTTAAATTATTGGCTAATGCCAGTACTGAAAAAGAAAATATCCTCTTAAATATCAGTGATAAAAACCTAGCGCAATGTATTATTAGCGCTCTGAATAAAACAGCTTCGGCTAAAGCAAGTGAGCTTAAAAAATTAAAGTGTCATGGTAAAAATATAACGAATCTTAATGGCATTGAGCACTTCCACGCGTTAGAGCAGTTATCACTTTATAATAATAAAATCAGTCATGCTGATGTCTCATCATTATTGCAGTTAAAGCGCCTGAACATTGCGAATAATAAGCTTAAAACGGTCAATGTGACTAAGTTGAGCCAATTAGAAAGTTTATATTTATTTAAAAATAAACTTCAGCATGTAGACTTCACTGGCTTAACTAAGCTAACTAAAATACGCATTACCAATAATCAGTTAGTTGGTATAGACATTTCACCTTTAGTTTCGTTAGAAAAAGCCTATTTTTTTGATAACAAATTAGAAGATTTAAAACTAACTGCTCTGGTTAAGTTAAGTTTTTTGGAAGTTAGACAAAACCCTATGCCAGATGAAGTCTATGATAGGTATGATGAAATTGATGGCATTACCATTATTCATGATGGTAATGCCGATGACTGGAAGTAGAGCCGCTTAATCACTAGCCTTTATAGGTTTAGATATTATAAGCAACCGAGATAAACCATGTTTTTAAATCAAAATTGGCACTAGGTATTGCGGCTTGTTTATCTTTAGTGTGGTAATCGGCATGTACAAATTTAACTTCCCATTTGCGGTTAAATCGATAAGCCAATTCAAGATCAATTTCATAACCCATGCGAGCATTGCCGCCGTAACTATTAAAGTCGTGGTAAACAATGCGCCAACGTAATTTATTTTTTCGGCCGCGATAGCTAACAAAAGTATCTCGCACACCACGTTGTGCGGCGTAAGCATCAAAAACATCAGCCCAGCCTTGAAACTTATGATTAGTTCCTAGGGCGGTCTGAAAACCAAAGCCCTTATCATTGCTCAGTGTTTCTTGGCCTATTTGCAATATATGGCTTTTATACTGAACACTGGCTTCTAATAAATTATACCAGACTTGATAATTTACCGGATTATCATAAGCACTTTGTTGCCATGCGTATTCAGCAGTGTAGGCATATTTTAACCGGCCAGGTTTGAACTCATCACTTAGGCGTAAACCTGTGGTTTTAGTTGAGTATGGTGAATAATCTTTATTATCAATTAAGTAGTTGTAGGCGACAATTTTTAAGTTATCGTCAGTTTTATATTCAACATTCAGTAAACTTGCATTAAGTTGGTGTTGTCCTAGTTCAAAGGCTGGGCGAGCAAATAAGCCATAACGAATATCCTCTTTTGGTAAATTCTTTGTGCTATCTTTACCAAAAATCCGATGTACTTTATTGCTGTATGCATACTGAACTCGCCAATTTATTTGATCGTTATACTGAAAAGTTATCGCATCAAAACTTTGTGGTGTTTGCCAGTATTCAAGTGCGCCGACCATGCGTTCATTGTCATAAGACAAACTTTGTCGACCTACTTTTGCCTGCCAATTACCTTCACTCTGGTAAGAAAAATTAGCTTGCGTTAGACTAAAGCCTTCGGTGTCTGGAATGGGAGAAGCTCGTTTCATAATTGCTATCGAATTGTAATTATCATTATGCACAGCAACAAAGTTGGGCTGTACTAACAATTGCCATTGTTCATCTTCATCTAAGCTAAATTTAGACGTTACTTTAATTCGTGTTGTCCAAGCCGTAGCATCACCCCACCAAGGATCATTAGCATCTTGAAAACGTGAGCGGGCTCCGAATTCATGTTCACCGGGTATGCTTTCAAGAACACTTTCTAAAACTTCACTACTTGCCATACTCTGAAAACTTACCAAAAATAACAGTAATGATTTGCACTTTTTATTGCGCCAATTTTTCTTAAACATTATCCCGCCACTCTTGTAATCGTACACATAAACCTCGAGATACTATAATATCGCTGGGTTCACCAATAGGTGAGCCCCCTTGTTCTTCAATGGTTACAATCAGCGAATCGGAGTCTTTTATTAAACGCCATTGTGCCTCAGTTAACTGCTGCTCAACTAAAGACATATTGCGAGGCAATATACCTAAACTGCGTGCTTGCTTATCGGTTTTGGACACAACCCAAATTTCTAAATCTTCATCGTCAGTAATTTTGGGGTGATTGATTAAATTCATCACCAGTCTTTTTGACTCGCCATAGGTACTCGCCACTAAATGAGCTTGAGCATTATCATCGGTAAGCACGGCGACATAATTCAACGATTCAGCTTTAGGTGTTTTACTCATGGGGTTAAATAGCAGAACCATGACTAAGGCTAATACGGCAACAGAGAAACTATTGGTTAAACCACGAGGAAAACCATTAAATAAACTACTAGTTAAGTGGCCAAAATATGCCACAACATAATCAGTGAATTTGTTGTAAAAACGTTGGTTTGAGTGCTGAACTTTTGGGCTGCTTTCGTCAATTGTTGCTGATATTTTTTGCCAACTTATCTCGCTAGCAGGTAATTCAGCGGTATTGTTATCCAAATGAGCAAGCTCTTGCTGCCAGAAGTGAACTCTTGCTTCGATTAATTTATTTTCAAGGGCTATTTTTTCCAGTCGGGCACGTACCTTGATTGATAGTGTGCCAATGACATAATTACTCGCCAAATGGTCGATTATCTTGGCGTTATGGTAGCGGTTTAATTGCTCAGGCATAGTTGCAACTTCCCTAAACCTCGGCGAATCCAAGACTTGATTGTATTGACCGGTGTATTAAAATGAGCAGAAATATCGTCTCGGCTATAACCGTATAAATAGGCCATCATAATGGTTTGGCTTTGTTTTTTTTCTAATTTAGCCAAACATTTATTCAGTGTTTTCGGTGAATATTCATCGTTTGACGTTGGATTAAAAGATAGCGTCTCAAGGTTACCTTCATCAAGCGGCACATGCTCTGTTTGATGACGACGTTTGTCGTATTTTACTCTGTCGTAAGCTCGATAACGCACAATAGCAGATAACCAAATAAAGGCATCACTTTTATCGGGTTGGTAATCATGGCAGTTTTTCCATATTTGCAGAAAAGCTTCTTGCAATACTTCGTTAGCGCTATCAACATTTCGCGTAATGCGGTAAGCAATACCATTTAATCGGGCTGAGGTGCATTGGTATAATTGATGAAATGCTTGTTTGTCAGCTAACTTGCATAACGAAAGCAAGTGCATTAGCTCATCATTCTCGCTATTACTGCGTTTATTATCAGTTGCTAAAGATAAAGACATTTTTTTGCTTAGTATTTGTATTCTTCATATTTTTATACTTCTTTATAACACATGTTGGTGATAAATAAATTTTCTAGCACAAAATCGTATATAAATTGTTTTGTGCTAGAAATATAAACTTATTGCATTCTTTAACTGAAGATAACGGGGTTAATATTCACCCGTCCTCCCTTCTTGCTCGTCAACTTTAATTAAATGCCATATGCCACCAACCCCTTCGCCGTTGATGTCATTGCGAGCATTGTCACCGATAAAGAAATACAGTGCTTTACCTTTATATGCCCATTGCTTAACGCCATCAGTACGAGTAAATATGGTGAAATCACCGATGGCAATTTCTTCATCATTAGGTACAAAGGCAGGCCAATTAACTAAACAATCTCCAGAGCAACTAGATTGTTCACTTGAGTCTGGGTCAAAGGTATATAATGCAAAACCATCGACATCCATTGACTTGACTTCAAAATCACTATTACTTTCACCAATAGTAACTAAAGCATTGGCTTGGCCAGTGGCCGATAAAAAGCGTCCGTTAGCATTAGTACGTTGAATTGCCGGCTCTAATGTAGCTGTATGCCAAATGTCACCTACTTCATCACCGTTGACATCACCTGCAGTATTGTCATTTACAAAAAAGTATAAAGGTTTGTCTTTATAAGCCCATTGCATATGTCCGTTGCTGGTTTCAATAATGCTTAACGGTGCTTCTGCTGCTGCGTTTTCATCAGCTAGCAATGGTGGCCATGCATTAATACAAGCACCTGCACAGGCTGTATCATTTAGTGGGTCAGCATCGAAGGTGTATAAGGTAAAACCAGCTTTATCTAAGCTGATGGCTTCGAGCACATCATTATTATACTTAACCGATGAGATGGTTTGTTGGCCAACATAAAGTGCAGTTGCACTATCGTCATTAATAGCTAGTGGCATCGAAGCAGTTGCTTCAGGTTTTATTAAATGCCATACGTTACCTAAACCTTCTCCATTAATGTCATTACGGGCTTTATCGCCTATATAGAAATATAAGGCTTGGCCTTTAAAGGCCCATTGTTGAACACCGTCGTCACGGGTAAATATAGTAAAATCACCAGTGGCGCTATCTGTTTCACTGGGTACAAAGGCAGGCCAATTAACTAAACAGCCTTCAATACAAACCGATTTGTCTGCTGAATCAAGATCAAAGGTATATAAAGCGTAACCATCTAAATTCATTGGTTTTACTTCAAAATCACTGTTGCTATCATTAACAGGCATTAAGGCGTTAACTTGGCCAGTTGCTGATAAAAACTGGCCATTAACATTGGTGCGTTGAATAGCGGGCTCTGTTGTTGCTGTGTGCCAAACATCACCGACTTCGTCACCATTTACTTCTCCAGCATTGTTATCACCGAAAAAGAAATATAATGCTTTGCTTTTGTAAGCCCACTGCATATCACCATTAGTCGTTTCAATGATACTTAATGGAGCTTCAGCTTTGGCACCAGCGTCTGCCAATAAAGGAGGCCAAGCGGTAATGCAGCCGCCAGCACAAGCCGTATCGTTTAATGGATCAACATCGAAGGTATAAAGTGTAAAGCCTTCTTTTTCTAAGCGAATGGTTTCTAAAACATTGTTTGCTGATAAGGCTGTTTGTGCTCCAACATAAAATGCTGCGGTTTTATTTTCACCATTAGCTTCTTTAAATGCTAATGGCATAGGGCGTGCTAAGTGCCATGAATCATTAATACCATCACCGCTGATATCGCCTTGGGCACTGTCACCAATATAAGTATATAACGGCATTGTCTTATAGGCCCACTGCTGGTCGTCACCACGAGTGATAAAAGTGAAACCATTACCTTCTACTGCGCTTTCGTCAACAAGTAAAGGAGGCCAGTTGCCTGCGCAGGTATTAGCATCTTCAGGTGTTCCATCACAAGTCGATGTGTTTTCACTGTCATCTTCAAAAGTATATAAAGACAAACCTGCCTCATTTAAAAGCAAACTGCCTGCGTCATTAATATCTTGCATGCTTGGTGTTGCACTTTGTGAAGGGAAGGTTACTGTTGCTGGCGGCTCAACATAACCTGAATCGTCAGCTTTATCAGTTGAACTTGAACCACCACATGCTGAAAGTATTGCCACAGATAAACTTGATAACACCATTAAGCTAAAATTTTGTATTTTCATTACCATTCCATATTATTTATTATTGTTTCATACAAGCAATACGACAGTGGTTTGAAAAAGTTGCAGATAAATTAAAATAAACTTTAAAAAGATTATTGCTGGCATGTAGATTTAGTGACTATCTACACAGTGAGAATAATTAAAGGGGTGAACAGAGTTAAAGAAATATTTAATAAATAGTAGGGGGAACTTTAGATTTCGAGTGTTATTTGAAGGCAGGGGGCAGCAGAAAGTGGTGTTCGATATAAAAAAGCTCGTATGAACAAATTAAATTTATTGGACATACGAGCTTGATGAAGTAGTGAATAAATAACGAGTTATAGATTCACTGTTAGCTTGATAAATTACTTAGGTAATTTGTCGAAACCCATGTTGAACAAGGTAAATGCATAGATATCAGCATATTGCTCAATAGTTTTAGATACTGGAGTACCCGCACCGTGCCCTGCATTAGTTTCAATGCGAATTAGCATAGGTGCTGTACCTGCTTGTTTTTCTTGTAGTTCAGCAGCAAACTTAAATGAATGTGCCGGTACTACGCGGTCATCGTGATCGCCAGTAGTTACCATAGTCGCAGGGTAGCTAACACCCGCTTTAACATTATGTACAGGTGAGTAGCCTTGTAAGTAAGCGAACATTTCTTTACTTTGCTCAGCTGTACCGTAATCGTACGCCCAGCCAGCACCTGCAGTGAAAGTATGGTATCTAAGCATATCTAATACGCCAACAGCAGGTAAGGCTACTTTCATTAGATCAGGGCGTTGAGTCATTACCGCACCAACTAATAAACCACCATTTGAACCACCATTAATTGCTAGAAAATCACTTGAAGTGTAATCTTGCTCAATTAGGTATTCACCGGCAGCAATAAAGTCATCAAAAACGTTTTGCTTGTTTAATTGCGTACCCGCTTTATGCCATTTTTTACCGTATTCACCGCCGCCACGTAAGTTAGCAACAGCATAGATACCACCTTGCTCTAACCATACTGCACGAGAAACACTAAACCTTGGTGTTAAGCTGACATTGAAGCCGCCGTAACCATACAAAATTGTTGGGTTTTTACCGTTCAGTTCAAGACCTTTTTTATAGGTAATGATCATAGGTACTTTAGTGCCGTCTTTTGATGGGTAAAATACTTGCTTTGATTCATAAGCAGCACTATCGAACTTAGCACCAGACTCACGATAAACATCACTTTCACCTTTATCTATGTTGTAGCTATAGATGGTGCCTGGCGTTTTATAGTTACTGAAAGAGTAATATAAAGTGTCTGCATCTTTCTCACCTGAAAGGGCGCTAGAGCTGCCTACGCCAGGTAATTCAATTTCACGAACTTGCTGACCTTGGTAATCGTATTGCACTACTTTTGATATCGCATCAACCATATATTCTGCGAAGAAGTAACCGCCACCCGTTGAAGCACTTAAAACATTTTCAGTTTCAGGAATTAAGTTTTTCCAGTTTTCACGGGTAGGTGCTTTGGCGTTAACCGTAACAATCTTCTTATTTGGCGCATCAATATTGGTTACTAAGAAAAGTTTGTCGCCTTCATTCTCAATAAGGTAAGTATCACCAAGGAAGTTATCTGCAATAGTCACTAATGGACTATTTGGCTTGGTTAAGTCTTTTAAGTAAAGGTTATTACCCGAAGTTGATACCGCACCAGAGATTAATAAATACCGATTATCTTCGGTAACGTCACCACCGACATAACGGTGTTTCTCTGCTGGCGTTGCCCCAAAGATCACTTTGTCATTTTTTTGTGCTTGACCTAACTCATGATAATAAAGTTTATGCTGATCAGTTTTAGCTGATAATTCGCTGCCTTTTGGCTTATCGTAACTTGAGTAGTAAAAGCCTTCATTTTTAAACCAAGAAATACCAGAGAACTTCACATCAATTAATGGAGCTTCTAATTTTTCTTTAGTTTCTACATCAATAATGATGATCTTGCGCCAGTCACTGCCACCTTCAGAAATAGCATAAGCGGCAATTGAGCCATCTTTAGAAAAGCTTAATTGGCCTAGTGAAGTGGTACCGTCTTCGCTAAAAGAGTTAGGATCTAAGAATACTTCAGCTTCACCACCGTCTTTTTGACGATAGATAACATATTGGTTCTGTAAGCCATCATTTTTGTAGAAGTAAGTGTAATCACCTTCTTCAAATGGGGCGCCTACTTTCTCGTAGTTCCATAATTCAGCTAAGCGAGTCTTAAGTTGGTCGCGGTATGGAATTTGTGACAAATAATCGAAAGTCACTTTATTTTCAGCGGTAACCCAAGCCCCCGTTTCTTCGCTGCGATCATCTTCTAACCAGCGGTATGGATCTGCAACATCAGTACCAAAATAACTATCAACAACATCACCTTTGTGAGTTGCAGGGTAGCTAATTTTTTTTGCTTGGCTTGATGATGTCATATCTGCATTTTGCTCCACACTGTTACCAGTACAACCGGCTAAAATACTAGTGACCAAAATACTGGTCAAAAAAAGGCTTTGTTTCTTCATTTGAGTCTCGCTTGTTGAAGTGATAATTATGCTATTTAATCTAACTTGATTGATTATGCATATTCACATTAATTTTACAAATAGTAGGGCAGTGTAGCAGAAGAGGCTTGAGCAAAACTACGGCTTACCTCATTGAGTATTGAAGTAAGCGGCAGTATTTTGTTACAGGTTATTATTTATCGACTTTAGGTAAACAATTAGCGATTTTCTAAGCGGTTAAAATCGAGTAAACCTGAAGACTTAGGTTGATTGGTTTTATACCAAGCATGTAACTCATCGGCAAATGTCCAGAAATCAGGATTAGTTCTGCGGATGGCAAACTTGTCTTTAAGTTTACGGTAATCTTGTTCTGTTTTGATTGCTGTTAAGCTTTCAACAAACTCAGTCAATTGTGCTTGTTTCACTTTAAAAAAGGCATTGGGATAGGTACCTACTATGCCACGTAAAATGGCTAAATTATCTTCAGCGGGTAGGAGTCGATTATCTTCAGAGAATAAATGTGCAACATTACTGTGTGCAGAGTTATTAACCAAGCTATAGGCATGTAGTTTATCGCCATTTGAGACCATAACATAACTCACCTGCGGTAACAGAGACACGCTCTCATTAGGTATCTTATTTATATTTGCCATCAGCTTATCTATTTTGTTTTGTGTTAAGGATGATAAGTTAAATTGGCTAACGTATGCATTATTGGTATGTTGAGCTACTTTTTGAAATAGCTCGTCTTTTGGCTTGGCTGTTTGGTAACTAATACCTGTTTCAGGTAACTGGTAAAAATCATCAGAGAATATATAGTCCTTAATGTCACCACTTGTATCTCGATACCAATGCTCATGTACGGTTTTACGTTGTGCTTTAGGTAACAAACTAATGAAATTGCTTTCTGCTTCCATACGCAAAAAATCCATGTATAAACGGGTTTTTAATTGATGGCCAACACTGCCATAAACATCAAAGCCAGCCACTAATAAGTAATGAATGCGCTCTAAAATTGGGTAGCTAATTAGCCAGGCTGTTTTAGGTGTTGGACCAATAAACCCTTGTAGTACTGAAGCGCTATCAAAGTGCCTAAATACAGTTAAACTCGCGTTGGGGTTGCCGTTACCAGACCAAATTAAATCAAGATTGAGTTCGTTGGGCTGCAGGTTAAGTGTTTTAATATAAGCTAATTTATTTTTAACATAATCCTGCTGGCGTTTAGCGTATTGTCGCCAATACAGTAATGATAAGGCTTTATCACTGGTTCCAGCAGGTAATTGCAATAAATCAGCGTTTGCATCAATAAATTTTTCGCTGGGGTAGTGATCAAAGGTATCAGGATTGAGGAAAAACACCCAAAAATTATCTTCTATAACATTTAAGGCAATTTGGCCACGACAAACAGGACCTTTGATAAAGTTCATAATAGAGAACTGCGCCTGGTCTAATAAGAATTGATAACGTGCTTTATCAGGAATAGCCCTAAACGTTTTAAATGGGTTAGAGGCATTCGCTAATTGGTAATCAGGCAGTGTAGTTACCGAGTAATCGGGTTGGTAGAACAGCTCTGTAATACGCGCTAATTTTTCCTTTCCAAATGGGTAGGGCATATGTCGCTTGGCGATAATGGTATCGTTATGCTTAATCAGTCGATAAAAAACTTCTGGTTTATCAATGATGACATCAGTGCGTCCGCCAGCATAGGGCGAATCAAAGGGACGGCGGGTAGTAATAACGTCGACTTTTTCAGCACTAGGAGTACTCGAACGTACTAATTTGAAATAACTAGAGCGTGTTTTGTCGAAATATAAGTTGGCTAGGTATAAATGTTCAAATAAATAACGCGCGATTAGCTGCTCTTTAGCAGATTGACCATTAAGTAACTTTTCCCAAGTTGTAATCATCTTCTGCTCATCACTCGTTGGTGGCGTTGTTGCGGGCATAATCGCTCCCTGCGCTAACCAAGCTGTTAATTGATGATGCTCTGTTATCGATAGTGCTGGTAGCGCATAAGGCATGCCACCAAGCGGGTAATTATTCTTATATTGCTCAAACTCTTCAATGGTTGGGCATTGCTGACTTCTATCGAGTGAAACATCGAAACTATCGTTAAGTAATGTGTCATTAGGCAAAGGATGTTGCTGCTTTAGTTGCAGCATTTGATAGAACAAACTTGCTTGGGTATTCGTTTGCTCTGATTGTTGGCGTTCATTTAAAACAGGAAAAAAACCTTGCTGGCGTAGAGGTTGTAAACTATCACTATTCAATTCTGTTAATTTGCTTAAGCTATCACTAATATTAGCGGTGAGTAGGCGCTCACCACTATAGACGATTGCTTTATTGGCGCCACGCTCAATCCCAGCTCTGTTCTCCATTTTTAGCTGACAAGGGGCATCGTAACAACCGTGACAAACAACACAGCGATTTTCAATAATGGGTTGTATATGCTCATTAAAATTAATCGTTTGAGCTAGGGTTGCTTTAGGTTGGGCAAGTCGATTATCAACATGACTTGGACCATACAGTTTATCGAATTCCAATACACCTAAAGTGGCACAACCAGAAAGAAATAGAAAAACAAAGGTCCATTGAAACTTACGCATGAGAAGCCTTAAACCGCAGAAAAGAATAGATAATGTTGCTAAGTTTAAGCTATGTTGATGAATACTGTAAAGTTACCATAGATTGCCTCCGTTTTTTTCAACGATTGTCGCGGTGGCGACGCGGAAGACAAAAAGAGCTCAAACTCTTTTTGTTAGCGAAGTCATTAGTGGTAAGGGATTAAAATGCTCTATTCGTATATTCTTCAACATTACGGTGGCTTATATTTAGTGACTAATAACGATTTCTTAGTGCTGGTACATCAGTATTATATTGTACAAATTCGACTTCATAACCGTCAGCATCAAGAAAGTAGATGTTTTCTCTATACTCATCAGGCGTACCATCCTTATGAATAGGGAAACCAGCCTCTGTAATACGTGCTATGGTGCCTTTTAAATCGCTGGTCACATAAGCGAAATGCGCTAAGCCTACTTGGTGACCTGTTAAATCTCGGTTTTCACCGACGCCGTTATCGGCTAAGGCTATATATTGATAATCATCACCAAAATGTAACCAGTTTCTCGGTTTTCCGGACCATTCACCTTTATCACCACCGCGCACATGCCAGTGAGGAAAAGCGGCTTGATAAAAGGTTAGGCTTTTTTCAATGTCAGTGACGACTAAGTTGATATGTTCTAATGTGATCATGTAGTTCTCCTATACGGTATTAACCATATTATTTATATTTAGTGTAGTTGTTTATTCAGAGTATTTTCTTTCAACGCGCCATGGCGGGTTTAAACGATTTTCTCCCGCCCAATATAATTTGATTTTATTACCACTTGGATCGCGTAACATCGCTTCACGCCACAAGTAAGATTGTTCTGTTGGTAACTGTTCAAATTGAATGCCTCGCTGTTGAATTTCAGCAACCCATGCATCTAGCTCCTGATGTTCAAAGTAAATGACAGCACCGTGTTGGTTGTTATCAGGTAAGTCTACTTCTAGGCTAAGTGAAAAGGTTGCGCCATCATCAGGACAAGCAAAACGCGCATAATGTGGGGTATCGACAATGTGTAAGAACCCTAAGCGTCGGTAGAAGTCTGTACTAACTTCCATGTCTTTTACCGGTAAGGTGACTTGATTTAAATTCATAAGTATTCCTTTGTTATTTGGTTATTAACCTACATACCGTATGGGTATAAGTGCTCGTTGTGATAAACGTCACCTTGCAAGGTTTCGCGTAAAGACTTCATCGCTTGGCTGTAATGCAATAAGGTATGTAAGCTATAACCAATACGATGACGGATACTTTTATCTCGGCGGGTTATAGTGCTATCTTCTTGCTGATCACCTTTATGCTGCTCACTTTTATTAATAGTATTTAGAATCTCTTCAACGTTTCTAATAATTAGGTGATCGGGAATCGCTACCAGTTTATTATTTGAAAAAGCATTCATCCGTAACTCTGCAATTGGGTATGCACCACTAATACCATTGACTACAGACACTATTAAAACTGGTTTGTGACCTATATCAGTAGCATCTGCCATCATTAATAAGTTTTTTAATAAGGGCGATGCTGTGCCACCCCACTCAGGTGTTATTAATATTAATGCATCAGCACCTTTTAATTCTTCATTGATAGCTAACCAATCACTAGCACTATTTTCTTTACTACTTTCTTCGCCATCCCACATAGGTAAACGTTTTTTGCATAACTCTATATGATTAATTTCATTAAATTGGCTACTTGTTTCAGCTATATATTGGGCGACTTTTGCGCTTTGTGATTGAGTGCGCTGACTGGCGCTAATAATAAGTAAATTCATCATGATTCCTTTGGTATTCTTTAGTAAAGCGTTTTATTTATTTAATAAGGTAAACGCTTTACTAAAGAAGATCAAGTAAAATATAAACAAAAAACTTTACTTAATATTGGGCTAGACGATGAAATTATGATAAAAATGGGTAATAATATGTATATACCTCTTTTCTTGGCTGTAACTTTAATGAAAACACATGAAAAAATAATTCAGTTATTGAAGACAGAAGGGCCTTTAACCGCAAAAATTTTGGCCAGTGAATTGGGCTTAACTACTATGGGTGTTCGCCAGCATGTTCAAGGTTTAGAAGACTCAGGTGATGTGATTTTTAAGGATGAAAAAGCTGCTCGAGGCAGACCAACGCGATATTGGTCATTAACGGATAAAGGCAATAGCCGTTTTGCCGATCGTCACGATGAATTAACTGTGCAGTTGCTTGACTCAGTCACCACACTTTTTGGTGATGATGGCATGGAAAAACTTATTAGTCACCGAGAAGACACCGCGATGGCAAACTATAGGTTGGCGTTAGCAGATCGATATGGCATTGAAGAAAAACTACAAAAATTAGCCAAATTACGTAGTGATGAAGGTTATATGGCAACGATTGAAGAGCATGATGGCGTTTTTTGGTTAATGGAAAATCATTGCCCTATTTGTGCTGCAGCAAGTAAGTGTTTGAACTTTTGTCGTTCGGAATTGCAAATGTTTCAGACACTCATGAGTGAAGTTGCTACCGTTAGTCGTGAAGAGCATATTGTAGAAGGGGCAAGACGTTGCGCTTACAAAGTCCTACCCATTAATAGTTAGGAGCAAAATGAGCAGTTAAGGGAGTGTTTATAATAACTCCCGCTTTAATTTGCTGCTTGATCTGCGGGGTAAATAATTCCTTGTTGCTTTCTTGCCTGCTCTATTACAGATAATACTTGCTGAGAAAGCTGCCAGCTATTCACTGAAGATTCACCCTGACCACTTTCTACTAAATCGATAAAATGGCTAAGCTCGTAAGTCATTCTATTGTCGGTTTGTTCTAACGTTAAAGTTTGGCAACTACCATCATTTAAATGCAAAGAAACTTCATTGAACAATGATGAGTGCTGCCACATTAAATACCCCTTTTCGCCCTGGATTTCGCAAACATTGCTACCATTACTGAGTTTCGAATAACTTATATGTGCCTGTAAACCCTCTTGGTCATCGCCTTTTTCGGGTGAAATATAATTTAATAAAACATCGCCATAACCGTCTACTCCCGTTGGCAATTTACAACATTGGCCTGTTATCCCTGTCGGTAAACCGAATAAGTCTATTGCCAAATATAATGGATAAATACCAATATCCATTAAAGCGCCGTTACCAAAATTTAAGTTAAAGGTATTAGGGTTTTCACCCCGCAAATAAGCAGGATATCGAGATGATAATTGGCAAAATGATGCGCTATATTTTCGTATTTTCCCTAGTGCTTTTACGGACTCTTTTATTTGCTGATAATTAGGGAGAAAAGTCACTAACATGGCTTCCATAAAAGTGACATTGTTTGCTTTAGCGGCGGCAATCATTTGGGAAAGTTCAATACCGTTGATAGCAACCGGCTTCTCACAAAGTACATGCTTCCCGGCATTGAGCAGGGTTATACTTTGTTGTGCATGGAAACTGTTTGGTGAGGCTACATATACGGCATCAATAAGGTTACTGCTGGCTAATAAGGCTAAATCAGTAAAGCAATGTTCAATGTTATGTTTATCGGCAAAAGCTTGTGCTGTTGTTTGGTGACGAGAATAAACCGCGACTAAATTAAAACGAGGGTCTTGCTTTGCAGCCTCGATAAAAGCGTCAGTGATTTTACTGGTACCGATAACGGCAAAATTAGTCATGTAGAGGTAGCCTGAATAGTGATTTATGGCCGAAAATTATTACATGCAGTGATTAAATAGTCTATCAAGCCACCTTACTTTTATTCACAAGGTGGTTTAGCTTAGGCAACTCACACTGAGTGTTTAGGCACTTTCTTTATGATAATGACGTAGCGCATGTTCTTTTTGTCGACCTTGGCTAAAAGAAGTCACTCGTTTTAAATAGCCAATCACTCGCGTGCCGTGATCTATATTGTTACTTCCACAACTTGAGCAGACATGTAAAGTGCGTTTATCAATTTTGTCACATTCATTACAGATGGTAATTTTGACGTTAATGCAGAAGTAATTACAACCTGTGGCTGCAGCAACATTAAACAACTTCAAATATGCATCGGTTGAAAGTGCTTCATCTAAGTTTAGGTGTAATGCCGAGCCTCCATCAAGGTACTGGGTCATTTCTTGACCGTGCATAACAAACTTATCCAGATGATTAGTTTCATCATCTTCAACCACATAGAAATAAGAGTTATAACAGTCACGCTTTACTTGATAACCGTCTTTTTTGTCCCATTTTGAGTTTTTAATGCCAAGGTTTTCCGCAGGAACAAACTCGGTATTAAACATATAACCAAATTCTTTTTTCGCTGCTTGGTTGGCTTGATAGATCACTTTTAAGTGCTTACTAACAAATGCTTTATATTCGTCATTATTACCAACAACAAGGTTTGAAAATTCTGCGGCTTCTGCCATACCATTGATGCCTATGGTAAGAAATTGTTTGTCTAATGAAATAAAGCCGGCGTCATAAACCGATAAAGCGCCTTGCTCCTTGTACTCCTCCATTAACTTGCGATAAGCGACTTGGTATTTTTGTATCTTTTCAATCTCTGTTTTTAAATCTCGGCCATCTTGCACCAAGCGATTCATGTTAATGGTAATTACATTAATCGATCCTGTCGCTACGCCACCTGCGCCTAAGGTATAGGAGAAGGTATTGTCTGAAATTTCATTACGAAGGCGACAACAAGAAGCGAGTGAATCAGCACTGTCAGATAGGTAGATAAAGAAGGAGTTACCTTCAGCCTTTTGCTCGGCTAATTTACGGGCAAATGCTTGGTCTTTACACTGACCATTCTCTGTTAGCATAGCTGCTGTAACTACAGGGAAAGTTAATACCGCTTGTTCACGTTCCTTATTGAGCCAGCCTAAAAAGAAGTGCTGCAAATGGTCAACCGTCTGCCAATTCGGTTTACTAAAATCAGGGAAAACAAAGTTTTCAAACATGGAGGAAAAATAGTGCTGATCAAATAGAGAAACATTCCAAAATACACTCTGATAACCGCGAGCTGCTGCGGGTTGGTTAATAGCGTAAACCACGTGTTGTAAATGATTTTCTATTTCGAACTGATGGCTACTCAAATAGTCATTACCGTATTCAATACGAGCGAAATAATCAAAATAGGTGAGGAATTCAACCGTTGCTACTGCGCCTGCAAATTGTGCCGAAATGGCGAAAATTAAGTTCACAAACGAACCACAAAACGATTCTAAGTGTTTAGGCGCTTTTGACTCGCCTCCCAGTTTAGTTAAGCCATCCAATAGAAATGGATACATACTAATTGAGGTGCAATATGGCTTTAAACTGGTCTCATCATGCACGTATATTTCGTGATCTTCAATTTGGCGCATATACTCTTTAGCTAAATCTTCATCAAAGGTATCGCGAATTTTATCCTGTACTAAGGAACGGTTAATTTGCACAAAACAGTCTTTTAATAATTCAGCTTCTAAGGTGGCAATATTTTTATGACTGACGTTGGCATTAGCATCCATTTTTGACCCGTCAGCTGCATTTTCTGCATTAAAATATTGTTTTATGAAGTCTTTTTTATTATTTATCTGATCTTGGTTAAGCCGCAACATTGCCTACTCCTAAAAGTGAGTTATTTTTCTGTGGGTTGTTATATGAATTGTTATCTGAGTTTTTAACAAAAAGGTGGTTAAGTTTTTCGCCTGTAGTCAAATCACGAAATACTTGATTAGTGTGAGTACTTTCTAGGCCACCTAACTCATCTCGCCAAGCACCTGTTTTTAAAAAATTGAGATGCTGTGTAATTCTAAGGTCAATATATTTTTCTTCAGCCTCTTCACCGGAGTAAAGGCAAGTTTTAAGGCCAAAGCTTTTCGCAATCTGTAGTTTTTCAATTAAAGCATTTGCTTGCCACTCACCGCCAAAAAATACTACGCAGCTGATCAAACCTTTATACTTCTTAAGCCATAGAATAAAAGCTTGGTTTGTTAATGCCATACCGTTTTTTGAATGCCATAACTCGGTACTATGACAGCCTTTACAGCCAAGCTTACAACCAGTAATGCTAAAGCATAGACTGATTTCATCTGGAACTTCTTGGAAAACGACACTAGGGGTTATGCAGTTAAAGTCCATCAAATCACCTATATATAGTGGTTATTGTTTTTATAGGCACAATATATAGCATTTGATGGTTGTGACTTATTGATCTAGATCATGCTAATTAGCGTCAGCATCAAAATAAACACAAGATGTAGTGTTTATTCAATATCCACACACAAGATGTGGTTTTGTTGTTTCTTTAATATTAGGGGACAGTTTGTCCGCTGCGGGAGTTACAGATTTACAACGTTAATTAGGGTAGGTTTTTCAGCTCATCATTTGATGGAGATTATACCAATTTGATTAAATTTCTTCCCTACTCAGAGCTGTGCTCGATGTTCAATAACAAGGCGAATTTATTCCGGTTTAGTCACTCTAACTCAAATGAATTTAACAAAGTTAATGGACATCGATTAAGCTCCCAAGGGCGAGTTTTAATGACTTACACACTACGTTATTGATTTTGATAAGGACGCTACAAGGATGTAGCTTCTTAGAGAATGCAGGAGCTTATTCTCCTGAATAACCATTCTCATCAATCAATGCCTTGTTTGTAAGCCTTTTAATTCTCGCTGAGCGGGAAAGAACTTAATCAACTTGGTATTAGTGCTATATAGCTGGTGTTGCTCTAAATTTATAGTGGAAACATGCACCAGTGTTAGCATTTTTTAATTCAATTGAGCCATTGAGTTTTTGATTAATTAAATTAAAGACTATAGACATGCCTAAACCAATACCGCCTTGCTTACGTGCAGTGGTAAAGAAGGGTTCAAAAACATGTTGTTCGGCATTTTTAGATAAGCCACGGCCATTGTCGCAGTAGCTGACCTTCACTTCACCCGATGGAAGTTGTTTAATGATGATAGTTATTTTGTTTTCTTGGTTAACGTCATAGGTACCATCATTATTGTTATTCGAGAAGCCATGTTTAACGCTGTTACTGATCAAGTTAGTTAATATTTGTGCATGAACACCAGGGTAGGTCGCTAAAATTATTTTATCTTGGCACTCTATTTCAAGGTTAACTTTCTGAGGTTTTAAAATTGAACGTAATGTTGAAATGACTTGTTGGTAATATTGACTAATATCTAAGGTTTCTATTTCTAGTTGATGTTGGTCTGCAGCCGTCTTTTTAAAGTTTTCCATCAAATTTTTAGCGCGAACTAGATTATCTCCTTGCATAGATATTGCTGAGTTAGCCGTGTGCCGAAAACTCTCCATATCTTTCATGCTGAGGCTCTTGCTATCAAGTTTATCTTCTAGTTTCTTTAGCTCATCAGCCATGATGCTATGGGTTGTTATGGCTATGCCTAATGGTGTATTTACCTCGTGAGCAACCCCTGCCACCAAATTACCTAGCGCCGACATCTTTTCAGACTCAACTAACTGCTTTTGGGTCGTTTGTAGCTGTCTGACTGTTTCAGATAGCTCGGATGTTCGAACCGCTATTTTTTCTTCAAGTGATTGTTCGTAATCGATTCGTTCAAATTCCGCGGCAATGCGACCAGAAAATAGTTGAAATAATGCCGAGGTTTCTTCTTGTTTTTTATGTTCTGTTTCGAACAATGCGACAATGATACCTATCACTTGTTGCTTGGAATCAAGCAGAGGAGTGCCCAAATAGGCTTGAATATTCATATCAACCAATAATTGGTCTTTAGGGAAGTATTTACAGATATCTTTGGCATAAAAACAGACCGAATCATCTGCGACATTAGCGCAAGGGGTATTTTCTAGGGAGTAGTCAAAGTTATCGACAATTTTACCCTTGGCAACTAACACCTCTGTTTTACAGCGGTGTGCTTGTGCATCTAACCGAGCAATAAAGGTGTAATCGGCAGCAATAGCTTTGTTGAGAGCTAAAGTTATTTGACTAAGAAACTCATCTCCATAACTATTAGAAACGGCTTCAACAATTTCGGTTATATCATTTAACATGAGGGCCCCTCAGTATTTGGTATGCTTAACTATGGCATAAGCTTTATTAATTATCATGTCTTGAATCAAACTCTTGTAACTGAGTCGAGTTATATTTGATTACGAATAATTATATTGGTGGTTGGTATATGGTTGAGTAAAAATCACTCGCATTCAATAATTGTTTAGTAGAATATGGAAAGATGGAATTATTCTAGGTATTAATTATGTTGCACTATAAATATTTGCATAAAAGCACTTTCATTAGAGATGGCCTGTGGTTACTCGCGATTAATGGGCTGCTTTTTATTTTATTTTATTTGCCAGCTACGATGTTTTAGAGTTAGTCGTTAGCATAGTAAAGGAGCATGAACATTGGGAGCTTGATGAATTCTTACCACTCGGCGTTACCTTAACTTTTAGTTTAGTTATCTTTATTTATCGACGCTTGGCTGAGTTAGGGTGAATAACACAAGCATTTGAAGAGCTTGCGAAAAAAGACCCGTTAACTAACGCATTAAATAGACGTGCTGGACAAGCAATATTACATCGTTGTATTACTGAGGCTGAGCAGCAAGGACGAGGCTTTAGTCTATTGCAGCTGAACATGGATAATTTTAAGCGAATTAATGATAGTTATGGCCCGAGTGTTGGCGATGATATCTTAATTAACTTAGTTAATATTATTCAGAAAAACATCCCTAAAATGCTTATCTTGTTCATTGGCATAGTGATAATTTCCTCATAATTTTGCCTGAAGATGGTAGTGCTTTATTCGCGCTTGCTAATAATCTTAGAGAAACGATCGAGCAACAACTTTTCACCCACGATATGTTTATTGGGAATCGTTATCTCGGCCGAATCTTCATTATAGATAATGGTATAAGCGAGTTGTACTTCTTTAACTATACCTATTACTCCCTGTACTTCGATGGTATCACCAACAACAAAGGGACGAATAATAATGATATTAAACCCGGCTGCATAATTAGCTAATAAGCCTTGTAATGCGAGGCCTGCTCCTAATGAAATTGCGCCTATGGCAGCAATAAACGGTGTAACACTTATCCCTATTTTACTCAGCGCCATGATGCTTATCATCACCATCACTACAATATTAAGCACACTGATTTTTTTGCTGTTCAGTAAGTATGATGGCAGATTCGTTTGTTTTTTTACCTACTTGAGCATCTTGGTTATTCGTTTGCTGATTATCAGCTTGCGCGGTAAACGTAAATAGAGAAGTAGATAAAAAGCTTAAGAACAGTAAGGCGTTACCCATAAAAACTATTTTCCATAATAAGGAGTGGTTTCATTATGCATTTTATACTGTTCAATGAAATGCGCACATAATTTTTCACTTACTTTACAAGTTTTGACAATAGAGTGGTGGTAACGACTACATATGGGTTAACTAAGGAAAAACACCTGACTTGTGAAGGTGCTTTGCCTTTGAGCGATTTAATTTAACTGTAAAGAGTGATTACTGAGCCTCAAATAACTCAGTTAAAGTGGCTACTTGCTCAGTTAACGAGGCAACTTGTTGTTCTAACTCAGTGACTCGTTGGCTTAGTTGAGTCTTACTTTCAGAGGGAGTGACCTCAGTTTGACTCGAAGAGGATGTAATTAAGCTAGCTTCATCAAATTCAGCCAGTAAATGCACATAGCGGCAATCACGTCTTCCAGGCTCTTTTTCAAGTTTTTTAACCAAGGTTTGACCGTTTAAATCGAGCAGCTGCTGTAATACTGTTTCTACTTCATTCACATCGGAAAAATCTGCTAGGCGATTAGTACGCGTTCTTATTTCACCCGGTGTTTGTGGGCCTCTCAGAAAGAGTACACAGATAATTGCTCTTTGCTGGGCTGTGAATTGTAAGCTGCCAAATTCGGTATTACAGAAGCGATGGAAGTACTTATTCACTCTACTTGATGCTTTGTGATCTACCATCAACTGGTTCATTTGTACCAGCTCATCAATAACGTTTTGAATATCTTCTTCAGAAAGAGACATAACCGGCTCACGACTGCTTTTTTGATTGCAACCAATGAGAATGCCATTTGGCGAAAGTGGGTATTGTTCTGGTGTGGTGGTTTCTTTTTCTAACATGACACCGATAACGCGGCATTGCTCTGGTGAAAGTGTGATCATCTTGCAGATATCCTTATAAAAAGCTCTACAGATGTTATAGCAAGCAATATGTTCTATTACTATGCTGGTATGTTTGATTGCTCATAAAAAAGCCATAGTTAAGGTATTACTTAGCTATGGCTTAATATTGATGAAAATTTGTTTGAAAGTTATTCGATGTTTGCAATCTGCTCGCGCATTTGTTCAATTAATACTTTTAACTCTACTGCGCTGGCGGTAACGTCGGTATTAATAGACTTCGAGCCTAAGGTATTCGCCTCGCGGTTAAATTCTTGCATCATGAAATCTAAACGACGACCTTGTGCGCCACCTTTTTGCAAGATTTTCTTCGTTTCAGTTACATGGCTGTTTAAGCGGTCAAGTTCTTCGGCTACATCCATTTTTTGCGCTAATAAAACTAACTCTTGCTCAACACGGCCTGAATCTAAATCAATTTTAGCGTCAGTGAATTTTTCGATGATGCGATTACGCTGCCATGCAATGACGTCTGGCATATGATTTTGTACTTTATCGGCTTCACCAGAAATAGCATCAAGACGTTGCTCAATCATCACCTTAAGGTTCTCACCTTCGCTGGCGCGAGCGGCAATAAAGTCTTTCAGTGCTTGATCAAATGCGGCAAGTAACTCCGCTTGAATTGATGACATATCGCTTTCAGGAGCTTCCATCACACCAGGCCAGCGCATAACTTCAAGTGGGTTCACTTGGCTGTTAAGGGTGTGGTTATTTATCCAGTTGGCATGTTCAATAAGTTGTAGTGCTAGCTTTTCATTAAGAGCTAATTCGCTTTTGTTTGCTGCATTGGCATTAAAACGTAAGTTACACTCTACTTTGCCGCGATTAAGTTGTTTACGAAAACGCTCACGTAAAACAGGCTCTATACCACGAAATTGCTCAGGTAAACGAAAATAAGTCTCAAGAAATCTTTGATTAACTGAGCGAATCTCCCAAACGGCGTTGCCCCAATCGCCCTTAATTTCAATGCGAGAGAATGCAGTCATGCTATAGATCATGTTAAATCCTAATAATAATGTCACTTAATTGCTTGGATTATGCCTGAGCTTAGTACATCTAGCCAGAAATTCAGTGTCGAATGAGAGTCCTTACTTTTTGTTAGCTTTGTAGCGTTAACCAGTGCGCCTTTATTTTATCTGCAACCCGAAAAGCATTTGCATAAATAGTAAAGGTATAAGGTACGCTGCCGCCCGTTGGCATAAACGAACCATCAGTGACATACAGGTTATCAACTTCATGGGCTTGGCAGTTTTTATTGAGCACTGAGGTCTTGGCATCATTACCAAAGCGACAGCCGCCAGCCATTAAGTTTGTAGAAGGGTAACCACTGACCGAAGATGAGACGTTTTTTGCGCCTAAGGCTTCAAGTAGTTTTTCTGCTTTTTTCGATAAGTACTCGCCTACCTCAAGGTCGTGGTCATGGTAACCAATACGTACTTTGGCTACCGGGTCGCCCCATTGATCGGTCACTTCGTTATCTAAACTGACAAAACAATCATCAGTAGGCAGCCAGTCATTAAACACTTCAAAACGTAGTGTTTTATAACTGGTAAATTCTGTTTTTAAACTTTGCTTTAAATCTTCGCCCCACAGTAACTGTTCATCACCACTTTTACTGAGTCCCCACTGTGTACCACGTGCTCTAGCAATGGGATTTTGATGGAATAAAAAGTCTATGGTGCCACCTTTGACTTGACCTTTTTTATTGGCGCCAGTAAAACTGTTATCACTAATTTGATACCAATCTTGCAAGGCGCGATTAATAAAGGGGCCCACTTTTTTTAATTCATTAACTTTTTGTTCAGATAAGTCAGCATAATTAAAGTCACCTTGTCCTGTACCACCACCACTAAACAATAAGTTCTTACCGACCTGACCGCTATTATTGGCTAAGCCTTGGGGGAATTTCTCACCAGTGGAGGCCAGTAATAAACGTGAGGTTTCTACGGCCTGACAAGCCACCACATAGATTTTGGCACTGACTAGTTTTTTACGTCCAATACTGTCGTAATAGTGCACAGCAGTAATCTTGCCATCTTTATCGGAAGCGATTTTATAAACCTTGGCATTAGCTTTAATGGTGCAGTTGCCTGTAGCTACGGCATGGTTTAATAGTGCTGCTCTACCACTGCCTTTTGCGCCAGAAGCACAGCCATAACTACTGCAATAGCCGGAATATTCACAGCTGCGTCTGCCCATAGCTGGTTCAGATAAAATGGCTCTAGGTACTGGGATTGCATGATAGCCAATTTTTTTCGCTGCTTTATCTATCCATGAAGACATGGGTAATTCAGCAATGGGCGGATAAGGAAAGTCTGTTGAACGTGGTTCTTGATGTGGATGATCTACCACACGGCCAGATACACCCACTTCACGTTCTACTTTTGCATAATAAGGTTCAAGTTCATCATAACTTATTGGCCAGTCGGCGACGTTAGCGCCTTTTATTGCTCCAAATTCAGATTTCAAACGAAAATCAATTGGTTTTAAGCGATGAAAATAACCACTCATGAAATTTGACGAGCCACCAACTACGTTACCATTCCACCAGCTCCAGCCTGAATCACTGGTTTTTTCACCTTGCCAAAAAGGTTTGTCGTTTTCATCAAGGTACTCTTCTTCAATAACGTGCTGTTCATCAGTTAATTTTGGATTGTAGGCGTCATGAATGCTAATGGTTAGTTCATCTTTGAAAAATTCTTTTTCAGTTAACCAAGGTCCTTTTTCAAGGACTAAGACTTTAGCACCGGCTTGTGCTAATTGATGAGCAATTGGCGAGGCGCCGGCGCCGCTTCCGACTATACAAATGTCATAACTCATGATTTTCTCGTTCCTTGGGGCAATTTCTTACGGCTTTGTGCTGGGTGCTGATCGGTGTTCTTTCTTCGTTTATTGTCGTAATCTACTCGACTAATCAAATCTATACGTGCTCTAGTGGGTAATTCAAAATAGCGTTGACCTTTTTCAGGTAACGGAAAGCCTGCTTGATGTTCTAACCATTGATAACCAATACCATTAGGGTTTCCGCCATAACTTGGCGGTGTTAGCATGGCTTGAAAAATATAGCCGAGTAAGGTATTTAACCAATTTCTACCTGCGGTTGATTGGCTAATGCCACGAAGCAGTTGTTCTTTATCGGAAAAATTTAATTGGGCAAAGTTTGCTGATTTTTCGCTGTTGGCATAACCATTTAGCCAACCAACACCTTTGAGAATAAACTCTTTTTCGTCTTGTTCAGTGGGTTGTACTGTCATCACTTGGTATAAATAAGCCGTCGCTTGAATTTCACTCGCGCTAGGGCCTGTGGCAGAGCTTGGTAATAATTGATTGAGTGTTGCATCAAGTGTTAACCAAGGATCGGTCTTAACTAGGGTTTTAAGTAAGTCATTTATGGATGTTTGCGTTTTAGCGCTAAGACTAAACGCAGATACACTCGCTAATGCCCCTATGCCTGCGGCCGACTTAAGGAAATTACGTCGATTATGCTGCGCCTGTTTGTTTTTTATAAATTCTGGTACTTGGTAATTCTCATCAAAAAAAGACGAACATTTATTTTTATTGTTCACTAACATGCTCCACTAGCCTAGGTAGGTTTGATATTTTGCTTTAATTATTCTACTGAGGTCGTTGTTGTTAATTGTGCTTGAGTTGTGCTCGAATCGACAGACCAATCACTTAAAAAGCTCAACCATTGTGCTTTGGAGTAATTATTGTCGTGCAAAAGCTCAGCGGTATCTTTCGATAAAATCATTTTTCCTTGCGCCGTTGAAACATACATATGAGGATAGCCGAGTACTGGCGGCAGTGACTTCATAAAATCATCATTTTCATTACTGTCACTGACATTAATTTTTAACAATACATATTGGCTATGCAGCGCTTTAAATACGTCAGGGTTTTTAAGGAGAAAAGCATCCATTTTATGGCACCAAGTACACCAGTTTCCGCCAATCTCAATAAGTACTTGGCGATTAGTTTCTTTGGCTAGGGTTAGTGCTGCCGTAGCATCTTTGAATGGGTCACGCTTGTCATCATAAACTTTACTGTAAGTGGGTAAGGTTAAAGCATCTGCTGTGGAGGCAGCTTTTACTACACTAGTACTGACAAGAAAGAGACTTATACAAAGGATTAATAGAGTGAAAGTTTTCATAAGGCTCTCTGATGTTATTTATTGCTAGGACAATCTACATGACCTTGCTTTGTAGAACTATATTTCAAAAAAGTGTTTTATAGCCGTTATCATGCAAAATCTTGATTGGTAATAGGTATAAGCATTATAATAGCGGCAATTTAATTATCAGTCTTTATTTAGAGGAACATACCATGCGTCCAAGCGGCAGAACATTAGGGCAAATTCGCCCAGTAACAATTACCCGTCAATTTACTACTCATGCTGAAGGCTCAGTACTTATTGAGTTTGGCGATACTAAAGTAATTTGTACTGCTTCTGTTGAAGTGGGTGTGCCACGTTTCTTAAAAGGCCAAGGTAAAGGTTGGATTACGGCTGAATACGGTATGTTACCTCGCTCAACTCATACTCGCATGCGTCGTGAAGCAGCCCAAGGTAAGCAAAGTGGTCGTACATTAGAAATCTCACGCTTAATTGCGCGTGCTTTACGTGCCGCGGTCGATTTAAAAGCCCTAGGTGAAAATACTATTTCAGTTGATTGTGATGTAATTCAAGCTGATGGTGGTACTCGTACCGCTTCTATCACAGGTGCTTGTGTTGCATTAGTTGATGCGCTTAATTACATGCGCGCTAAAGATATTATTAAAACTAACCCACTTAAACATATGATTGCGGCTGTATCTGTTGGCATTTATAAAGGTGAGCCTGTTGCTGATTTAGATTACCCAGAAGATTCGGCTGCGGATACTGATTTAAACGTAGTCATGACAGATACAGGTAAGCTTATCGAAGTACAAGGTACTGCGGAAGAGGCACCATTTAGCTTTGAAGAAATGCAGGCCATGCTTGAGCTAGCTAAAAACGGTATTAATGAATTATTCGACATACAAAAAGCTGCATTAAGCTAAGCCCAAAGGAAACTGAAGATGAAAGATTATCAACGCGAATTTATTGAGTTTGCTATAGAAAAACAGGTATTACGCTTTGGCGAATTCACCTTAAAGTCTGGCCGAGTTAGCCCGTACTTTTTTAATGCCGGTATGTTTAAAACCGGTGGTGACTTAGCCCGTTTAGGTCGTTTTTATGCGGCAACACTAGTTGATTCAAAAATTGAGTTTGATTTGGTTTTTGGTCCGGCATATAAAGGTATTCCTATTGCCACTACTACAACAGTGGCTCTGTACGATCACCATAATATTGATGCACCTTATTGCTTTAACCGTAAAGAAGCTAAAAAACACGGTGAGGGTGGTTCATTAGTTGGCGCAGCGCTTGAAGGCAAAATTATGCTAGTTGATGATGTTATCACTGCAGGTACTGCTATTCGCGAATCAATGGAAATTATTAAAACACAAGGCGCACAGCTTTCTGGTGTTTTAATCGCGCTTGACCGTCAAGAAAAAGGCCAAGGTGAGCTCTCTGCAATTCAAGAAGTTGAACGTGATTTTGGTACGCAAGTAGCGTCAATTGTTAGTTTGGGTGACGTTGTTACGTACCTAGAAGAACAAGTTACCAGTAAACCTGAACTAGTAGAAAACTTAGCAAGCATTAAAAAATATCGTTTAGATTACGGTATTTAATGTTTACTGATTATTAACGCCTTTGAAGCAACTGTTTCAAAGGCGTTTTTTTTTGCGTAGAATATTGATCTAGGCTTAGATAGCTTATAAAGAAAACAGTACTTCAAGTTAACAGGGAATCAGCATGAAATTTGTTATTAAGATCGCGATATTACTCCTCGTTTTAGTGAGTACACTGTCATTTTCTCAAGAGCCGCAAGATTGCTTGAGTATTCAAAATAACCACGCGTCGCTGATAGAATCGGGTAAATACCGTTTTGCTAATGAAAGCGTAAATAAGACACCTGGAAGTATCAATTTTACTAAACTGACAAGCTATCAAGAATACATAGCAACAGTTTACGGTCTCGTTGTTGATAAAAACCCAAAGGCTACTATGCCTTGCCCTATTATTACTGATACTTATCTACAGTTATCTAAATTAAATAATTGGCCACAAACGCCACAAATAAGTCACTTAGTTGCTCCGTATGAATTGGCTCAACAGAATAACGATAAAGCTATTTTGCTTATTCATGGCTTAACCGATTCACCGTTTTCTTTTCATGATCTTAGCCAGTATTTTTACCAGCAGGGCTTTACCGTACGGACCTTGTTATTACCAGGGCATGGCATGGCACCTTCAGAATTATTGAATACCCAGTATAGCGAGTGGCAAAAAGCAGCAAAATTTGCCATTGAAGAAACGCTTAATGATTATCAACAGGTGTATCTCGGTGGACTCTCTACCGGGGGCGCTCTTATTTTTGATTACTTAATGCAGCAAAAGCACGTTGATAACAAAATTAAAGGCCTATTTATGTGGTCACCGGCCTCAAAAGCCAAAAATGATTTAGCTTGGTTGGCTAAATATATTGATGCCATTCCTTTTGTTGATTGGATAGATTTAGATGCAGACATAGATTTTGCTAAGTATGAGTCATTCCCTTATAACGCGGCGGCACAGGTAGATGCAATAATGAGTCTGGTTGTTAGCGATGGCGCATCAGCAAGTAGACAAATGCATGAGATCCCTATTTTTGTTGTTGCGAGCGAGCATGATCAAACGATAGATACCGAGCATACTTTAGCGCTTATTGAAGAATGGCAGTTAGCATCACCTCAAGATCAGATGAAAAAAAGCGTGCTGATTTATTATGGTGATAACAACAAGCTTCCAACGAAGTTAACCGATGTGATGAAGGTGATTGTTCCTGAGTGTTCAGCTGAAAGCTTATGCAGTGATATTTTTGATGTTTCACATATTGCCACGACCAACTCTCCGGATAACCCGCATTATGGCGTTAAAGGACAATATAGAAACTGTGGTCACTATGTGAAAGACGCTGAACGGCACCAGGCGTGCAAACAGAATAAACAGGTAATCAAAGGAGAGGTGACAGCAGCGAACCTGATGAAAGACTCACCAATACAACGTTTGACTTATAATCCGTACTATCAAGAAATGCTTGATGATATTACCCTGTTCTTAAAGGCAATAGACTAGCGAGCGTATTTCAGCCAAAGCTTATAGAAAACAGCGTTACATGTGGGGTTATCATCCATTTTACCATCTCTATCACAATCTGAACCGGTCAATGATTTAGCCACTTTTGGACCGTATTTATCTACATCTGCTTGGGATGGCATGACGGTTATAGTCACCTGTGGTGATTGTGCAATAAAGTCTGCGACATCTTTATAACTCGAAAATTCTTCTTTAGAAATTAAGTGACTGATATCTTGTACGGTTGGTTTCTTTGCGGACAAAGCAAATGAAATTAACATTGAGCTTGTCGCTAGTAATATCAGAATAAAACACTTCATTTAAATTTCCACAGCCTCGTGATTTTAGTGATTGAAGTATATACCCGTTACCATTCAAAGTGCACTCTGAAACAAGCATCTTAAATGGCAACGGGTATACAAGCTAATAATCGGTTTGGTATACACCCAACTAAATAGTGTTAATTGCATCCCTGATTTGGGATGAATCTTCATTTTACTCATCCCAAGAATGGGATGAGTGAAAAACCCTAAAACCACAAAGTACATAACAGACTGATTTTATTGGTAAAAAAAAGTGGCACGACTTTGGCTATATTAACCGTATATTCAATATAACTTAGGTCTGTTATGGACATCATCAAGCAAACTAAGAAGCCATTTTATAAAAAGAAAGTTTTTGTCACTACTGCTGGCGTAATAGCGCTTGCTGCTTTTCTTATTGCTAGTACTCAAATGAACATTTCTGCATTTTCAGTGCAAAGTAACTCGGTGATTACCGCAGTAGTTGAGCAAGGTGATTTTGATATTAAAATCTCTGGCCCAGGTATTTTGGCGCCAAGAGATGTTCGTTGGGTTGCGAGTACCGTATCAGGTAAAGTCGAACGTATTCTTGTTAAGCCTGGTGCACAGGTCGAAAAAGACCAACTGATAGTAGAATTGGTTAATCCTGAATTAGACCAAATGGTAGAAGAGTTGCACTGGGAAGTAGCAGCCATGCAAGCGCAAACACGTGCATTGAAAGTTAGTCAAGATACTCAGTTACTTGACATGCAAGCCAGTGCCTTAGCAACACAAATGCAATATGAAAAAGCAAAAATGCGTCTAGATGCAGAATCACGATTAATCAAAGTCGGCAATTCTACTGTTTCCAAATTAGATTTTGAGTCATCTAAACTGACCGTAAACCAACTAGCTAAAACCATTGAAATTAATGAATTGAGAGCAAAGCAATTAGTACTGAATTTGTCTGCTCAATTTGAAGCACAAACGGCTTTACTGAAAAAATTAAATAAAAAGTATGAAAGAGCACAATTTCAATTGGCTTCACTCAATGTGAAAGCATCACTCGCGGGCGTTTTACAAGCGATGCCATTAGAGCTTGGTCAACGTGTTGCGATTGGTGGAAATATTGCCAAATTTGCTAAAAAGGGCGACTTAATTGCCGAACTAAAGGTTCCCGAACTTAATGCTGGCGATATCATTATTGGCCAACACGTTAGTATTGATACGCGCTTTAATCAAATACAAGGCAAGGTCACTCGCATTGACCCTGCGGTTGTAAATGGCACTGTGCAGGTTGATGTTGAGTTAACTTCAAAGCTTCCAGATGAAGCAAGGCCAGACCTTTCTATCGATGGTGAAATATTCATTACCCAGAAAAAAAGTAGCTTGTTTGTTAGACGTCCTGCTTTTTCTCAAGCAAGTCAAACAATGGCGATTTACCTAGTTAATAATGAACAAACGACAGCGCAACAAACTCCGGTGGAATTTGGCTTATCGTCAAGTGTTGATATTGAAGTGATTAGCGGATTAAAAGTAGGGGATAGAATCATCGTCTCAGAGCAAACCAGTTTTGAACGCCATAAACTAATTACCTTGAATTAGATAAGTCATTGAAAAACATTTTAAAAGATATAACAAAAACAATTAAAAATTAAACTAACAACATCATGAATAAGAAAGGAATAACCGATGAAGACATTAATTAAGTTAACCAATTTGAAAAAAGTATTTTCTACCGACGAAGTAGAAACTCATGCCTTGAGTGATATTAATTTAGAGGTTAAACAAGGTGAGTATTTATCGATTGCTGGCCCGTCGGGTTGTGGTAAATCTACTTTATTATCTTTGTTAGGTTTATTAGATACCTGTTCGGGTGGCAGTTATAACTTAAATGGTCATGATGTGGTGGATATTAATGGCAAACAAAGAGCGGCAATTCGAAATAAAGAAATAGGTTTTGTTTTTCAGTCTTTCAACTTAATCAGTGAATTAACCGTTGCTGAAAATGTTGCCCTGCCATTAACGTATCGTAAAGACCTAAGTAAAACTGAGCGTAATGATTTAGTTAAAGCTGCGCTGGAGAAAGTAGATATGGGACATCGTACCAAACACTATCCATCACAACTCTCTGGTGGTCAGCAACAGCGTGTTGCTGTGGCGCGTGCTATTGCCGGTAATCCGTCAATTATTTTAGCGGATGAGCCAACCGGTAACCTTGATTCAAAAAATGCTGAATTGGTGATGGCTTTACTTGATAAGTTACATGCAGAAGGTGCAACTATTTGCATGGTTACTCATGATCCAAGAGGTGCTAAGCGGGCAGAGCGTATTATTGAAATTTTTGATGGGCGTATCGTCTCAGACTCGCCAACGACTGAAACTAAAATTGCAGAAGCGGTAGCGTAAGGAGCAGGCTTATGAGTATTTTTTCTGATATTAACTTTGCATTACGAACGTTAATTAAAAACCCTAAATTTACCGCACTAACGGTATTTGTGATGACTACCGGCTTAACGCTGTGTATTTATATGTTTAGCTTTATACAAGGCACAATGGTTGCACCACTTCCTTTTAAAGATGGGGAGCGTATCAGAGCAGTGGATATGATTTACAATGGTATGACTTATCAAGGTACAAGTATTCGAGTACACGATTTTGAAGACTTAAAAAAACGTGTGCAAAGTTATGAGGTATTTGATGCCTACGACATAGGCACGGTTAATTTAAGCACCAACGATCGAGCGGTTAAATATACGGGCCATTTTGTCACAGAAAATTTCTTTAAAATATCAGAGGCTAAACCTTTGTTAGGTCGTTTACTTAGCAATGAAGATGCTTTATCAGGAGCTGAGCCGGTTGCGGTTCTCAGTCATACATTGTGGCAAAGTCTTTTTGCTGGCGATAAAGATGTTTTAGGGAAAAAACTCAGAGTAAACACTAAACCAACCACCATCGTTGGCGTGATGCCTGATAGTTATCAATTCCCTGATGCTGGTCGAATTTGGTTACCTTATACCACCAAAGCTACTGGTGTAGAGCGTTCAAAAGCGGATTATGTTGCAGTATATGGGGTATTAAAGCCAGGTGTAACAGACGAACTCGCTAATACTGAGATCAAAAGTTTAATGGCTGAATTGGAAGATAAATTCCCTAAACTTAACTCGAATACTTCGGCACGGATTTGGACTATTCAAGAGTCTTCAATGGGTGATGGTACATCGGTAATCATATTGGCCATGGAGCTAGCCGTTGGTTTTATTTTATTGCTGGCCTGTATTAATGTTGGTAACTTATTGTTCTCAAGAGCAACTGAGAAAGGTAAAGAAACCGCAATAAGAACAGCGTTAGGTGCACCAAGAGCCACTATTATTATGCAAATGATGTGGGAATCGGTACTTATTTGTTCTATTTCAGGTGTGTTAGCGGTATTGTTTTCTGGTTTATGGTTAGAGCAGAGTAATACCGATTTATTAGAAGCATTTCCTTTTGATCCGCCATTTTGGTGGAATATGACTATCACTGAAAGTTCAATCATAGCGGCAATAGTCATTACCTTAGTAACGGCATTTATTACCGGAATTTTACCTGCAATAAAAGCAACGTCGGGTGATTTTAATGCCACGTTAAGAGATGGGACTCGTGGTGCGCAAGGCAAGTCGGCAGGGCGTTTAAGTAAGATTGTTGTAATTTCAGAGGTGGTATTATCGTGTGCTTTATTACTGCTTTCAACGGGTATGGTTTACTCAGTAAACCAGCAAAATAATGTCGACTATGGCACAAGCGTGGAAGATATATTCACTGTACGTGTTGGTTTACCAGAAACTGAATATAAGAATTTAGAGAAAAGACAACAATATTACCAAACAGTTATGGCCGCTTTAAAAGCTAAACCTGAGGTTGAAGATGTCAGTATTGCCCGTACTCTACCGGGTAACTGGGCGAGTTATGAAAATATAGCCATTGATGGTGTTGATTATGGTAAGAAGCCGCAATACCCAAGTTCTAACTCGGTGGGCGTGGCGCACAATTATTTTCAGATGATGGAAGTTAATCTACGTGAAGGTCGTGTCTTTGATTCAAGAGATAAAATGGACTCACCATTAACGGCCGTTGTGACTGAAAACTTTGCTAAAAAGTACTTTGCCGACGGTGATGTTCTGGGTAAACGTTTTAAGTTTGTTGAAACTGATAAAGATTGGTATACCATTATCGGTGTGGTGAATGATGTACTTCATGGGCAACCAACTGCCATGAATATTGCTAAGCCATCAGCATTTACCTCAATTCAGCAAGCGCCTAAACGTTTTATCTCTATCGTTGTTAAAACAAAAGCCTCAGACGCAAGTACTGTTGCAAACTTATCTAAGATAGTGACGGGTGTTACCCAAAAAATTGAGCGAGATGCCCCTGCTTATGATGTTAAAACGTTGCGTGCATCGATTGATCAGCGAAATGCTGGAATGAACTTTGTTAGTGAATTATTCTTAGTGTTCGCTGCTGCGTCTATGGTGTTAGCCTTTAGTGGTATCTATGGCGTGATGTCGAATACTATAGTGCAAAAGACCCAAGAAATTGGCATTAGAAGAGCGTTAGGTGCTGATGAAAGTGATATTTACAAACACTTCATTATACAAGGAATTAAGCAACTTTCTATTGGCTTAATTATTGGTATACCTATGGGAGTTGCTTTGGTGAATATGTTAGAGCAATCATCATTGGCACAAGGCTCATTGATGTTATATATCATTATTCCAACGCTTATTAGTGCAGTAATGTTTTTGGCTATATATTACCCTGTGCAAAGAGCACTAAAGTTAGAGCCATGTGCTGCGTTAAGGCATGAATAGTCGAGGCTTTATCGCCACTTAAGCTAACTAAGCTTCAAAAAGCCTTTTCATAGAAAAGGCTTTTTGTCATAGTAACTTACCGTTATTTACCAGTACCCCATAACAGGAAATTTTTGTGTCCCATATCCTTATTGCCGATGATGACGCCAGCATAGTAGCCGCCTTACGTTTATTTTTAAAAAGTGAAGGCTTTAAGGTCACAACTGCAACCAGCCCCGCTGAGGTTGAGTTTTTAATCAAATCTAATGAGATAGACTTAGCATTAATAGATCTCAACTATCAGCTAGATACAACTTCAGGTATCGAAGGGGTAGAGCTTACCCAAAAATTGAAAAATTATGATGCCAATATAGCGGTAGTTTGTATGACCGGTTGGGCTACCGTTGAAATCGCGGTACAAGTTATGCAGTCAGGCGCGGGCGATTTTATTCAAAAACCGTGGGAAAATGATCGGTTATTATCAGTGATTAATAATCAGTTAGCGTTAAGGCAGCAAACTAAAAACAACCTAAAGCTCACCGAAGAAAATAATAATTTAAAGCAACAAATTGCCGTGCTAGATGGTAATGATATGGTGGCTGAATCTGCAGCGATGAAAAGCCTACTTACTACGCTTGAGCAAATTTCAAAGGCTGATATTAATATTCTAATTACTGGCGAAAACGGCACAGGAAAAAGCTTATTGGCCAGCCATATTCATCAATTGAGTACGCGGGCAGATAATACTTTTGTTTCAGTTAATATGGGCGCTATCACAGACTCTTTATTTGAAAGTGAAATGTTTGGTCATGTTAAGGGCGCATTTACTGATGCGAAAGAAAACCGCATTGGCCGCGTTGAGTTAGCAGAGCAGGGCACCTTATTTTTAGATGAGATTGCTAACATCCCTTTGGCTCAGCAAGCTAAGTTACTGAGGTTGTTAGAGGAACACCAATATGAAAAAGTTGGCGCGAGTAAAACGCAACAAGCTAACATTAGAGTGATCAGTGCTACCAATAGTGATTTACAACAAATGGTAAAAGAGAAAAGCTTTCGCCAAGATTTACTGTTTCGTTTGAATACCTTTGTCGTTGAAATCCCGCCATTAAGAGTGCGCCTTGATGATATTTTGCCTATGGCTGAAGCATTTATTGTGAAATGTGCTGCTAGATATAACAAGGCGGTACCTAAATTATCAGGTCAGGCTGAGCAGCAGTTATTATCATACCAATGGCCTGGAAATGTCCGGGAGTTAAGTCATACCATAGAGAGAGCTACCTTGTTAGCTAGTGATGAAATACTTCCCGAGCATTTAATGTTGGTTGACGTTGTTAACGAACCTGCTCAAGAAACTTTATCAATTGAACATTATGCTTTTGAAGATGAAATGACTATGGATGACATTGAGAAATTAGTGATTGAGCAACGATTAAAACTCAATAAAGGCAATGCTTCTGACGCCGCTAAATCATTGGCGATGAGTCGCAGTGCTTTCTACCGTCGCTTAGACAAGTTTGGACTTTAATTAATGGCAAATGGCTCTTTTGAAAAACGAATATTTACTACGGTACTATGGGCTATTTTGCCCTGTTATTTTCTAGCACTATTTTTACTTTGGTCTATCGAGGCTTCTTTTTATTTACAAGCGCTGGTAACTATTTTTTTGTCGGCTATTGTCGGTTTCTCTTGCCATCATTTTTATTATGATATTAAAGATCAGTTTATTTCTTTAGCGAATTTGGTCGAAGCCTTAAATGTAGGTGATTTTTCACTGCGTGGTAAAGCGGAAAAAGGGCAAAGCGGACATAGTGACTTAATTAGACAAGTCAACAAGTTAGCTGATTCACTCACCACCGCCCGTTATGACTTTAAAGAAAGTCAGTTACTGCTAGCCAAAGTGATTAAACAAATTAAAGTCGCCATTATTGCTTGTGATCAACAAGGTAAAATTACCATGGTAAACCCAGAGACAGAATTGTTACTGGGATTAAATGAATCGAAATTACGTCATAAAACATTATCTGATGTGAATTTAGGGCAACTGACTGAACTCACATCAAATTCGATAAAAAAATTAACCTTAGGCTCACGCACCGCTCGTTGGCACATTTTTAAAGATGGCTTTCGTGATCAAGGGCAGCAGCATAGCTTATATATATTTTCAGATTTAGACTTATTATTAAGCCAACAAGAGCAAGAAGCATGGAAGAATTTAGTTAGAGTATTAAGTCATGAAATTAATAATTCATTAGCACCTATTATTTCGTTAGCTTCTACGTTAGATAAATTAACTGCGAGAAGTGATATTGAATTGGATGATAAAGAAGATATTCAATCAGGCTTAAAGATAATTCAAGATAGAGCAACCAGTTTAAAGCATTTCTTGGCAGGTTACCGAGTGCTTACTCATTTGCCACAAGCTAAACTGCAGTCAGTTGATATTATTCCTGTTATTGAGCAGCTAGTATCGTTACTTAACTATCCAGTGAAGTTAAGCACACCAGCACAAGTAATATTAAGGGTAGATATCGCTCAGTTAGAGCAATGCCTAATTAACCTGTTAAAAAATGCTCATGAAGCTTCAGGCAATGATAATGAAATTGATTTATTGATAAAAGATAAAGTTAATCAAGTTGCTATTTATATTTTAGACAAAGGACCAGGTATACAAAACTTAGACAATGTCTTTGTGCCTCTGTTTACCACTAAAACTCAAGGTACAGGTATAGGACTATCATTGTGCAAACAAATTATAGAAGGGCACCAAGGACAATTACACTTATCGAATAGGGCTGAAGGTGGCTGTCAGGTTGAAATTAATTTACCAAGATAAAGCTAATGCCAATTTCATTACATAGCGCTTAGGCGTATTTTTAAAAACGTTAGTAGTTAACAATATTTTGATGAATAAGGGAGAAAATGGATGCAGGAACCGGATATCTCACGTTGGACATTGATTCGAGACATGTTTGTTTTTCAAGTTAAGCTAGCGATGGATGCCGTTCGTGATCTGTTGTTAAGCCCGGTATCAATTATCTGCGGACTTGTGGACATTTTTAAGGGCAACTCACTTTCTAATAGCTACTTTCATAGATTAATGACTTTAGGTCAGCAAAGTGATGGCTGGCTAAACTTGTTTGGTAAGCATAGCTACGATTCTAGCAAAGGCGATGAAAACTTAAGTGATATGGACAATACACCCGCTAAGGTTGATGTAAATGTAGACCAGCTATTTTCTCAAGTTGAATCCTTATTAAAAGAGCAACATGACAAAGGCGGATTAACCGCTTCAGCTAAAACTACCATCGATCGTTACCTTAATAAAATAGTGGAAAAAAAAGACTCTGAACTTCCAAAATAGTTGAGTCTTTTCGTCAAGATAAAAATGGCTTGTACTCGATATAGTTGTTTTAACTATATGAACTATTATCTAAGCTTAGGCCTGATAACCATTCATTAATGCTTGCCAGTTGTCATCAGTAAAATAAAATTGTGCTAGTTTATTCAATTCTTTTAAGAATGAACGCTGCAAGCGAGCCATGTTTTCTTGTTTCCATTGAGTATTAACAGGGTTGGTACGTAATTCACCGCGGTCAAAGTCGATTAAAAAAACTTGCTCTTTATCATCAAGTAGAATGTTATGGCTATTCAAATCATGGTGGTAAATACCATGGTGATGAAAACGTTTAATAGTGGCTCCAATGCTTCGCCAGACATCATTAGTTAAAGAATTTTCACTTAGTACAGCTACTAAATCTTGTGCATCTTGAATCCTGCTAGAGAGTAGATCTGCTCTATAAGTTAAGCCTTGTTGAATAACGCGATAGGCAATAGGCTCAGGCGCTGGCAGTTGTAGAGTATTCATATGACGTAATAAAGCAAACTCCTGCGCAGCGCGGGTTTTTTCTAAGCCGTTAAACCAGTATGAATCATTAATTATTTTGCCAATTAAGCCGCCACGGTAATAATGACGTAATACCCAATCATGCTTGGTATTATTACTGTCGTTATAAGCAACAAACCAAGTGGTACCACGCCCTTGTGCTGAGCCGGTTACTGCATTTTGTTGTTGCCAGTAATCAGGGCTAAGCATTTCGGTATTAAAATCAGTAATAAGTGTTTTATTAAAAAAGTAAGTTGCCTTACCTTGTTCTAGTTTAGAGAATTTTGCATTGCCTACGACTTGGTTCAAGAGTTCTCTCCTAATGGCTTGGTGCAAGTGTTCTTAGTTGTTAGTAGTTTTTGTACTTCAAGCAAGCTTTTATCGCTAGCTCCTTGGTTTGCTAATACTACGTTAAATGCATTTTTACCAAGGGATTTTTGTCGGTTAGGCTGTTGTAATAATGTGTTCACTTCATTGAAAATCTGAGTACTAGGCTCGTTTGAAGAAAGCTCTATAATGGCCTTTTCTTGTCTTAATTTTTGCATTATTTCATTGAAGTTACTCATGTTGTGACCAACGATAATAGGCTTATTAAATAATGCTGGCTCTAATGGGTTGTGGCCACCGACTTCGCTAAAACTACCACCCATAGTAACAATGTCACTTAAATCAAAGGCAGCCATTAATTCACCCAAACTGTCGAGTAACCATACTTGCTCATCACTAATTACTTTATTTTCACTGCGCTTTAGCAATGATAAGTCATGCTCAAGACAAAGCTTGGCGACTTGTTCAAAACGCTCGGGATGTCGTGGCACTAGCACTAATAATAACTGTGGGTACTGAGGTAACAACTTTTTAAAAGCGCTTAAAGCAATAACCTCATCACCCTCATGAGTGCTGGCTACTAACCAAATTGCTCGTTTTTCTTGGTTGTTATCAGCAAAAAGCAATTTAGATAACTCTAGCTTTTTGTCCATTACTTGCTCGCTAACACTGATATCAAATTTTAAATTTCCGCTATTTATACAACGATTATTGTGTGCACCTAATTGCACAAAATGTTCTAAGTTATCTTGGCTTTGGGTTAATATTTTATCGAAGTGGTTTAAGCAGGGTTGAATCAATGGGCTAATTTTTTGATAACTAGTTAAAGACTTTTTAGATAAGCGTCCGTTGATTAATAGTAATTTAACCTTTTTCTGAGCACACTGAGCAATTAAGTTTGGCCATAACTCTGTCTCCATAAAAATCATCATCTTAGGTTTTAGTCGTTGCAGAAATAATGCCGTGCAAGGAAATAAATCTAAGGGTAAATAACCGTGTTGTACACGATTGCCAAATAGCGACGTTACTTGCGCTGAGCCTGTTGGGGTGAAAGAGGTGATAGTGATAGGTAAGTCTGGGTAAGTGAGTAATAACTTTTCGATAAAGCTTTTTAGTGCAATAACTTCACCGACACTTGCGGCATGAACAACTATTCCTCCTTGCAAGTAAGGTTTTGGAAATAGGCCTAGTCGTTCAATCAAACGTTGACGATAAGCGACATTATTTTTAGAGCGAATAAGCAAAAAAATGAGTAATACCGGTAGTAATAGCAATAATAAAATGCGGTAAATCAGCAAGGAAATCATATTGGGGAATATTGCTCTATAATAAATTTATCGGTAGATTATACCAAAGGCTTTCTAAATAAGCGTTAGCAATTATGATAGTAAAAATCCTGCAACACCAAGTAATTAAAATATTAGTAAGCGGCGAGCTTAAGCGCCCTCTTTATTTGTGTATCTTGTTGTTTAGTAGCATGACCATGCCTGTAAATGCACAAAGCGAAGTAGTGGAAAATGAACCGGCTAAAATAGATCCCGCGCTGCAATATCAAGTGAAATTTAAAGCACGCGAAGACCATGATTTTTTATTGGCGGCGGATTATCTTTTTTTCCCTAATAAAGCGTCGGCAAAAAATATGCCTGGCGTTATTGTTTTGCATGACTGTCACAGTGATCGTGAAAAATATAAAAGTTTAGCTAACAGTATTGCCGAGCAAGGTTTACACACCTTATCGTTAGACTTTAGAGGTTACGGTGCCAGTGTTGCAGAAGGTTACTCTGAATTAGCGGTAAAAAAGCATGCCACAGACATTATTAGCTATCAAACTGAGGTGGCGGTACTCAAGTCGTATTGGTCGGAAGATTTATTGGCCGCGTATAATTTTTTACGCAAAAAAGTTGATAATAGCAAAGGTATCTCTATAGTTGCTAGCGGTTGTGCTGGCTCTTATGCGGTAGCGTTATCTGAACAAGTATACTTAAATTCAATGGTATTATTAACGCCTGAAATGACTTATGCCGATAAAGAACGCTATAAAAATCTTGTCGATATCCCCAGTTATTTTGTCAGCTCTGCGCAGCATGCGATGAGTTATGCTACAGCACAGGAACTTTTTACTTGGAATGGTGCTGCGTATTCAAAACTGCAAGTGTACAAAGGTGATAAGCTAAATTATCAAATAATCAGAGCAAATAAGTACTTGGTTAATGATATTGCGCTATGGCTGAAATTTACTCTGAGGTAATCCATAAACTGGTAGGACTAACGCTCAAAGATGGTATCCAGAATTATAGCCGAGTTGGTTCTTTCCACGCCTTCAGTTGAACAAACCATATTGAGAACTTCACTAAGTTTTTCTAACGTACTGGCTTGTATGGTAACTAATAAATCATATTCGCCGCTTATCGAATGGATATGACTAATTTGGTTAACTTTTCTTAAGGCAATACAAATAGTTTTGCGTAAGTTTGGTTTTACTTTTAATGAGACATTAGAAGAAATTAAGCCACTGGTATAGGCACTGTCCAGTACAACACTATATCCCTTAATGACATTATTATTTTCAAGCTTATTGAGTCGGTTTTGTATTGCGGTTCTAGAGACACCAGTTGCTCTGGCAATATCTGAAACACTTGCTCTAGCATTTACTCGTAATATTGACAGCAATTCTTCATCTTTTTCAGTTAACAAACTACACTCCACTTACCATAGCTATAATCATAATATAGCTAGTAACTTACACTTTGACACGCTCTTATGTCAATTTAACTATAAAAAAGGTCAGTTTAACAAGTTGTGTCACTTTTTTGTAGCTCGGTCTGAGTGGATAATATGACTATTAATGCAATTGCTATTTAACGACACTAATTATTTAAGGAATTTTCATGACTGATTCTGTATCAACGAAAGGTTTTTACTCGCATTTAACGACACAAATCGAGCAAGTAAAAGAAGATGGTTTATACAAGGCCGAGCGTATTATTACAACTGCTCAGCAGCCACAAATAGCCGTTAATACCGGTGAAGCAGTGGTAAATTTTTGTGCGAATAACTATTTGGGTTTAGCCAATCACTCTGAGTTGATTGCTGCAGCAAAAACAGGCTTGGATGAGCATGGCTTTGGTATGGCATCAGTACGTTTTATTTGTGGTACACAAGATATTCATAAAACATTAGAGCAGGGTATCAGTGAGTTTTTAGGCATGGAAGATACTATTTTATACTCTTCTTGTTTTGATGCTAATGCTGGCCTGTTTGAAACCTTATTAGGTCCAGAAGATGCAATTATTAGTGATGCTTTGAACCATGCCTCTATTATTGATGGCGTACGTTTGTGTAAAGCCAAACGCTACCGTTATGCAAACAATGATATGGCTGCTTTAGAGCAAAGCTTAATTGATGCCGATGCTGCGGGTGCGCGTTTTAAGTTAATTGCAACTGATGGCGTATTCTCTATGGATGGCGTTATTGCTAATCTTAAAGGTGTTTGTGATTTAGCAGACAAATACAATGCTATGGTAATGGTTGATGATTCACATGCTGTTGGTTTTGTTGGTGAGCAAGGCCGCGGTAGCCATGAGTACTGTGAAGTAATGGGTCGAGTTGACATCATTACCGGTACTTTAGGTAAAGCAATGGGCGGCGCATCAGGCGGCTTTACTGCTGCGAAAAAAGAAGTGGTTGAATGGTTACGTCAACGCTCACGTCCTTACTTGTTTTCTAATTCACTAGCTCCAGCCATTGTTAATGCTTCATTAAAGGTACTTGAGCTATTAGCTGACGGTGATGCTTTGCGTAAAACATTAAAAGATAATGCTGCTTACTTCCGTAACAATATGGAAGCTGCTGGTTTTACTTGTGCTGGCGCAGACCACGCGATTGTACCGGTAATGTTAGGTGATGCTAAAGTGGCCAGTGAAATGGCTGATCGTTTATTGGCTGAAGGCATTTATGTGATTGGTTTTTCTTTCCCTGTGGTACCTAAAGGGCAAGCACGTATTCGTACACAAATTTCTGCTGCACACACTCAAGCACAATTAGACCATGCTATTGAAGCCTTTATCCGCATTGGTAAAGAGATGGCTGTCATCTAAGAATTTAATACTTGTATATACAACCTGACTTATTGTATATACAAGTTATCTACTTGTTATAAATGAAGAAGAGCGATAATGAAATCTTTATCTAAATTAAAGGCTGAACCAGGTATTTGGTTAACACGTACCGAAAAGCCAAAGTTAGGTCATAACGATCTACTAATCAAAATTAATAAAACTGCCATTTGTGGTACTGATATCCATATTTATAACTGGGATGAGTGGGCACAAAAAACCATTCCTACGCCTATGGTTGTTGGACATGAATATGCCGGCGAAGTGGTAGGTATTGGTCAAGAAGTTAAAGGCTTTACTTTAGGCGACCGTGTTTCAGGTGAAGGCCATATTACTTGTGGTCATTGTCGTAATTGTCGTGGCGGCCGAACTCATTTATGCCGTAATACTGTTGGTGTTGGTGTTAATCGTGCAGGTTCATTCGCGGAATATTTAGTTATTCCCGCTTATAATGCTTTTAAGTTACCGGATGAGATATCTGATGATTTAGCGGCAATATTTGACCCATTTGGCAACGCTGTTCATACCGCATTGTCATTCGATTTGGTTGGTGAAGATGTCTTAATTACTGGCGCTGGCCCTATTGGTATTATGGCTGCAGCAGTAGCTAAACACGTTGGTGCACGTCATGTTGTTATTACTGATATCAATGAATACCGTTTAGATCTTGCCCGTAAAATGGGCGCTACGCGCGCTGTTGATGTGAGTAAAGAAAATCTTGCTGATGTCATGACAGAATTAGGCATGACTGAGGGCTTTGATGTTGGTATGGAAATGTCAGGTGTACCAGTGGCTTTTACTAGCATGTTAGAAAGTATGAACAATGGCGGAAAAATTGCCATGTTAGGCATTCCTGGTAGTGACATGGCTATTGATTGGAGCCAAGTTATCTTTAAAGGCTTAACCATCAAAGGCATTTATGGTCGTGAAATGTTTGAGACTTGGTATAAAATGGCGAGCTTGATTCAATCTGGCTTAGATCTCAGTCCAATCATTACTCACCATTATAAAGTCGACGACTTTCAGCAGGGTTTTGATATGATGCGCTCAGGTCAATCTGGCAAGGTGATTTTAGACTGGACCTAAGTTTGTTATACTTGGCTCTCTTAAGTGCGAATGGTCATTTAATTGATTTTATAATACTTAAGAAAGCCAATAACGCGCAAGTTAGCTGTTGATTAGTCAGCGAAAAATGAGGAATACAAAGTGTCAGAGAATAGTTTTAAGCATATGTCGGTAAGTGATTTACAAGAAGTTATAGCCAATAAATCACATGTCGTTGTCGATATTCGTGATGCCAATTCCTTCGCTAACGGCCGTATCGCACAATCCATCCATTTAACTAATGAGTCATTACCTGATTTTTTACGTGAAGCAGACCTTGATGCGCCCGTTGTCGTGTGTTGTTATCATGGAATATCCAGTCAACAAGCGGCAGAATTTCTTATAAGCCAAGATTTTACCGAGGTATACTCCCTTGACGGCGGTTTTACCCAGTGGCAAACACAATTCCCTGACAATATAGAGCGATAATTACTTATGACAAGTGAGTCTGCAGATAGTAGCGATGCTTTACAGCCACTGGTTCAACTTAAAGACCATAACATAGCCTTATTATTCAGTAATTATTTGCACTCTTTAGGTATCTCAACACAATTAAAATCAAGCCAAGAAGAAGGTTATGTTATTTATTGTCCTGAGAATAAAATCTCGCAGGCAAAAATAGAGTTTGATGCTTTTATTTTAAAACCCTATGACGATAAATATCAGCAAGCGGCATGGGATAGAGGTGAAACAGTCACCTTAAATACCGATGATTTCAGTTTGTTAAGCACCTTTAAAGAAAGCTTTTTAGCCCATGCAGGTATTGTTACCCTGTTAGTTTTTATGGTGTGCTGGCTGGTTTTTCTCGGTAGTGAACTAGGCTGGGCTCAGAATATTTTTAATATGCTTCAGTTTTACCCTCATTTATCAATTGATGCTTTATTGGCTGATCCTATACGCTTAATTGGTCCGGCATTTTTTCACTTCTCTTGGCTGCATATTGTCTTTAATACCATGTGGTGGTGGCAGTTGGGTGGCAGTATTGAAAAAGCGTTAGGTAAATCTACACTGATCAATATATTACTTCTCTCTGCGATTGTATCTAACGTGGGGCAATATTTAGTGTCAGGTTCAAACTTTGGTGGCTTATCGGGTGTGGTCTATGCACTGGTTGGTTTTGTTTGGTGGTTTGGCTATTTAGCCCCTGAGCGAGGTTTGTCACTTTCAAAGCCCTTAGTTGGATTTTTACTTTTCTGGTTAGTACTTGGTTTTGTTGACTTATTGCCGGTTAATGTCGCTAACACAGCACATCTACTCGGTTTGATTTCAGGCTGCCTACTTGCCGTGTTTACCGTTAAAGTGATTAAAATAGACGCTAATAAATGATGTAGCTAATGGGATGTTTAATCATTGTGTATTATCTAAGAGCGACTTACTGATTTTTAGTTATCCAACCACTGAGTAAAGAGTAGTTTTTTGATTAGTGGTTGGCCCGTTTCTTTAGTTAGCAGTTCTTTTACTTCTTCTTCGCACTGTAACTGAATTTCAGCACGGCCTTTCATCGACTTCACTTTAGCTTCGGCTTGCTGGCCAATAATATTAATAATAGCATCTCGTAATAAAGGTGAATGATGTTCAACTATCGTTAAGTCATCGCCTTCAACCATCAATTCTACCGTTAATCGCACATAACCCATCTTCTTTTTAACCGCGACATAATTGGTGACAATGTCAGGCTCAAAGCCAAAGTAAGCGATGTCGTTGGCATTGGCTTGAGAAAGGCTGGTGCTTAGGGTTAATAAAACAGAAAATATGGATAAGTATTTGAACATAAAATAGGAGTCAACTGGAGATGATTAAACTTATCTTATCATAACCTGCTTTAAATCTTTTGCCCGATTATTTTTTATTAATTTCGATTTTATACTCGCTTGCTTGAGATAAATGAGTTTACCGTTTAGGTCTGCTACTATAGCGATGATTTTAACGACCTATTATTTATAAAGTAGATTTATGAAGCAGCAAAAAGTGAATTTTCCTGTCACCTTAACGGGGCAATGGCAATCTCCTAGTGATGCCAACTTAGTGCTGCCACCTCAGCCTCTCAAAGACTGGTTACTTGATGAAGGCTCACTCACTGCTAGATTGAAAGCTCATTGTGAAAACTTCCAAGTTCAGGTGATTGGCGAGCAGCACCAATTATGTTCAGCAGCAGAAGCTTGTAACCTCATTAAAATAGGAGAGGCTATTTTAGTGCGCGAAGTTATTTTATATTGTGACAATGTGCCACAAGTTTTTGCACGCAGCTTATTACCTTTAGCTAGTTTGACCGGTAAAGAGCAAGCACTTGCTAGTTTAGGGGAGCAACCTCTAGGGCAAGTATTATTTAATAATGCTTCATTACAGCGCCAACGATTGGAAGTTTCTTCTTTTAATTGTGATTCAAACGTCGCAACATTAGCCAAGGATTTATTCAAGCAATCTAATGCTCAACAATCATCTGAGTTAGTCATACAAAAGCTTTGGGGACGCCGCTCTATTTTTATGTTGGAAAATAAACCCTTGATGGTGGCGGAGGTTTTTCTGCCGGATGCCTTTGCTTATCAATAATCAACAATCAATAGACCGAAGCTAAAACACCGTTAGACTTACACAAAACATCTAAAAATAACGATAAAAGAAACCTAATAAATGCTGAAAAAAATTCAAAAGAAGTGGCTGGCGATTAAGTTAATTACGCGTATTGATAAGCCTATTGGTACCTATCTATTGTTATGGCCAACTTACTGGGCTCTATGGATTGCTAGCGACGGTTGGCCTAATTTACAGCTATTATTAATTTTTAGTTTAGGTGTTTTGATTATGCGAAGTGCTGGTTGTGTGATAAATGATTATGCCGACAGAAAAATAGATGGCAAAGTTGAACGCACTAAAAACCGACCTTTAGTTAATGGCATGATGACTCCGACTGAAGCGATTAATTTGTTTGGCATCTTAATTGGTATGGCACTTGGTTTGGTGCTAATGCTTAGTTGGTCAACTATTTATCTATCTGTTGTTGCTGTATTGTTAGCTGCACTTTACCCGTTTATGAAGCGTTATACGCAGTTACCACAAATATTTCTTGGTGCAGCCTTTAGTTGGGGCATGATCATGGCGTTCTCAGAAGTACAGGGAGAGATCCCTGTCGTTGCTTGGTTACTTTTTGCAGCTAACCTATGCTGGACCGTTGCTTACGATAGCATGTACGCCATGGTTGATAGAGATGATGATGTAAAAATAGGCGTAAAATCTACAGCGATTTTATTTGGCGATAATGACAAACGTATTATTGGCTTTTTACAGTTAATAACCTTGGCATTGTTATGGACAGTCGGTGATATTTTAGCGTTTGGCTGGCCTTATCAGCTCTGCCTCATTGTCGCAGCGGGTCTATTTAGTTATCAACAGTTATTGATTGTTAATCGAAAGCGAGATGCTTGCTTTCAAGCCTTTTTACACAATCACTGGGTCGGTTTAATTGTATTTATTGGCATTGCAATTGAGTATTTATAGCCCTATTTGCTCTTAGTGAATAGTGTGTCAGTTTAGTAGTTGTAAAAACTGATCAAAAGGAAGAGGGTGGCTCAAAAAGAAACCTTGATAATGATAACAACCAAGTTCTTTTAGGCAGTTAAGCTCATCCTGTGTTTCAACGCCTTCAGCCAGTACGTTCATATTTAGCGTCTTTCCTAAACTGATAATCATACTGGCGATAGCAGCACTATCTTTACTTTGTGCTATGTTAGCGACAAATGAACGATCTATTTTTAATACACTCGCTGGGATACGCTTTAAATAGGTGAGAGAAGAGTAGCCAGTGCCAAAATCATCTATAGCGCAATCAATAGATTTTTCTTTTAGGGAGGCAATTAATTTGATTGAATCTTCAATGTTTTCTACCAAGAGGTTTTCGGTTAACTCTAACCCTAATCGCTCAGCAGCAATACCATTTTGCTTGATAGCATTGAGTATTTTATCTTGAAAATCATGCTGCATTAATTGCTTCGCGCTGATGTTAATTGAAATTTTATTAAAACTCTCTGGTAAAGACAGTTGCTCTAATTTTTTAATATCGCGGCATGCTTGCTCTAATACCCACTGTCCAATGGCGAGAATAAGATCGCTTTCTTCCGCAATTGGAATATAAACTGCGGGAGACTCCATGCCATGCACGGGATGCTGCCAACGTAACAAAGCTTCTGCACCAATAATGTCACCATAATGGTTAAATTGCGCTTGATAATATAATTTAAAATCGTCTTGTTCTAATCCTTGTTTCATATCAGTAACATAGTCCAAGCGTCTCTTAATTTTATCTGACATTGCCGGTTGGTACTTTATACCAAGTTGATTTTTTGCGCGCTTGGCTTCGTACATGGCAATATCGGCAAATTTAATCAGGTTATTAACCGTACTACTTTGCAAGGGATAATAAACATAACCAATACTGCAAGTAAGTTTGTAGGAATGAGCATCGATGACAAAGGGAATGGCAAGTAATTGATTAATCTTCTCAATAAGTTGTTTAACAGTGTCTTGATAATCTGTCTTAAGGTTTTTCAGCAAAATAATAAATTCATCGCCACCAAATCGACCAATGTCTATCTGTTTGCTGCTTAATGAATGTAACCTATTAGATAAAGTCAGTAATATTTTATCACCTACAGCATGACCCATAGAATCATTTATCGGTTTAAAGCGATTAAGGTCAATAAAAAGTACGCTGCCAATTTTTTTATTTAGGTGAGCATCTTCTATTTGATTACCTAGTAGGTAATTTATATGTTGGCGATTAAACAGGCCGGTTAAGCCATCATGTTTTGCTTGATAAGCTACTTTGTCTTCAATGAGTTGCCTAGAATGAACCTCTTTAACGAGGGTGTCATGGACTATTGAGGTATAGCAACTTGTTGCTAATTTCTGCAAGATTGGTTGCAGTGATTTCTGTACTTCACTTTCTATGGAGTAGTGAGTTTCAAAAATAAGCAATCCATGATTAGGGATGATAAAGCCAAATAAATATTGACCATTATCGCATTGAAAAGATTTATTCGTTTTACTGTTATTAAGCTGTTGAGCAAAACGAGTAAGTATAGTGTTTTGTGGCCAAGGTTGACCCCGTTTTTTCTTAGGAATACTTAATAGGTGCTGGTGAGTCATATTCTCTAAAGGCAATAACTTACAAGGCACACCACTGTGGTTACAATGAACATAAATATGAGCACTGGTTAAATCAAGGCGATTAAAGCAGACTTTTAAAAAAACTTTTAACATGGCTTTTAGGTCAAGTTTATTGCCAATAGCCATGGCAAGCTCGTGTTGTAGTGAAATAATAAACAGTGCTTTAGTCATCGTTTTCCTACTTGCTACCAAGAGCAGATTACAGTTGATTTGTTCAGAAGACGAATAGCACTACTCTCGCTATTCGCTATTTCTCCTATTGAAAGTACCCCAAATAAATGGGGTGAGGGAGCGTACTTATTAATAATTTGTAATTCTTTATCAAATTCATCTTCCATAAAGGCAACTCTGCTAATGCAATCAAATACCATCGAAATTTGCGTGGCGCTTTTTGTTGGAGTTGAAAATAAACTAATAGCGGCTTGTTCTGAAGATGAAATAAGGCTGTTAATATCACCACCCAGGATGTACACCATTGAATTTACCGGAATATTGCCAATGAGTTGTAAGTGGTTATCGGTGGTTAATATGGGGTCTCGCACAATCAGGTTATTATTAATATCTTCAATGCCCAATGGGAAGTTTTTGGCTATATCGAAAAAATTACCGTCTTGGAATTCATGACCACAGGTGCTTTCTATTATTTGAGAATAAACCTCAAAGGCGGGCCGATAATTTAGACTTTGAACGATTTGCCCATGTGCTTCAGAAACTAACAAAGGCCCTTCAATTTTTGTCCAGCCATGAGCTACGCTAGTGGTTAGCTTGCTGGGCAAGTTAACTAACAATACGGCATTAGCAAGTAAACCATTATTGGTAAACAAACAAGGACGTTGAATGAAGTCTAGATTACCTGCACCACCACCAGCAATGGTAATGCTGTGGTCTAAACATTCAAAAAGACAATCAATGAAATCTTCAACGTTGTTGATCAAAGCATCATAAAACATTAAAAAATCATCTTGACCAGATATGTTCTTTTTTGCTTCTAATGTCGTATTAATTAACGATTCTAGCGTATCTTCATTTTTGAGGTGCTGTAGATCTGAAAAAATAGTGACGTCATAGTTTTCTTTAAAACCAATAATTAAAGCGCCTTGTTTAATTAGGGTCTCTTGATGGCTGATCATCGGATAGATGCCACCAAAAATAGGTATTGAACAATTCTTTAAAATAAAATTGAGTGGTTGTTCGGGGTAAGCATTTTGGCTACAAGTTAACACCAGTAAGCTTTTTACGCCGCTATTTTGGGCAATGCTTATGCCGTGCTGTAAGTCACGTAATGCATTGCTATGTGTTTTCCAAGTGAATAGCTCAGTGTCCATCTTCTTGTATCTCTTGGTTTTTTTGTTATTATATTATCGCTTCCTTTAGCATAATGCCTAAGTTATTAATAGAAAACTAGTGTTAATTATTGTGTTTTACTCTAGATGCTGCTCTATTGGTTAATTATCGTTAGGCTAGTTGATGGATATGCAGCTACTACTTATGTCTAGTTGCGCTGCTTAATAAAAGCACAGTACAACTAGTAAGCTTGAATCTTATATAAAAATAATTAATGACAATAAGTTAAAGGAAGGAATAGATGAAAAAGTCAATGTTTGTAAAAGCTGCGCTTGTCGTATCGCTTGGTTTATCCTCGCTAGGGCTCTCTGCTTTAGCCCACGCAGATGACGATAAAAAATATCGTTGGAAATTAGCTGAAACCTGGGGGCCTAACTTTCCTATTTTTGGTGATACCACTAAAAATATGGCCAAAATGGTAAAAGAAATGTCAAATGGCCGCTTAACCATTCGCATTGACTCTTCCAATAAACATAAATCGGCACTGGGTATTTTTGATTTTGTAAAAAGTGGTCAATATCAGATGGGGCACTCTGCTTCTTATTACTGGAAAGGCAAAAACTTTAATACCATGTTTTTCACCACAGTGCCTTTTGGCATGATCGCGCCTGAGCAGCATGCTTGGTTCTATTATGGCGGCGGTATGGAGTTAATGAAAAAAGTTTATGACCAATATGGCATTTTGTCATTCCCTGGTGGTAATACTGGTAACCAAATGGGAGGCTGGTTTAAAAAAGAAATTAACAGCGTAGAAGACTTTAAAGGCTTGAAAATGCGTATTCCGGGTTTTGCTGGTGAAGTGTTAGCAAAGTTAGGGGCAAAGCCTACCAATATTCCATCAGGAGAGCTTTATACGGCCTTAGAGCGAAATACAATTGATGCGCTCGAATGGGTTGGTCCATCGCTAGATTTACGTATGGGCTTTCATAAAATAGCACCATATTATTATACTGGTTGGCATGAGCCAGGTACTGAATTGCAGTTTATGGTAAATGAAAAAGCTTACAATTCACTGCCTAAAGATTTACAGAAAATACTGACTGTTGCGATGAAAGTATCTGCTTATGATATGTATTCTCAATCTATGCATGCCAGTGGCGTGAACTTAGCATCGCTTAAGAAAGATTACCCGAATGTGCAAATGCGCTCATTTCCTAAACCCGTAATGAATGCAATTATGGTGGCAAATGACGAGTTATTAAAAGAGTTTGCAGCTAAAGATCCTATGACGGCAGAAATTCTTAAGTCATTAAATGATTATAAACAGCAGGTGCGTGCTTGGACTAATTTATCGGATAGAGCTTATCTTGATAATTTTGATGCGAAAAAATAATCCTTAATTACGGATGAAATTTTTTCTATAAAAAACAAACCAGTGAGGTAAGTAACCCCACTGGTTTTTGTGTATTAATTGAATGGCTATACCCGTTACCATTCAAAGTGCTCGATTTCAGTGGGAATTTAAATGACTTTAGGCAAGGAGAAGAGCACAAACATAGTCACTCTATATTTTTGTTCTTTAACGCAGCATAAAGTCATTTAAAACCCATCGCAGAAGCGCTTGAGCAACATCACTTCATCGTTACATCAATTTGTAATGGAATAACCATGGCTATATTGAGGTGCCTTGAATTGAAATTGCTCAAACACTCTGAAACATGCATCTTGAATGGCAACGGGTATATATTGCTTTACTAAAATGAGAACCCAATGGATTCAGTGTTGAAAATAACGGGAAAAATTATCGATGGTTTAGGTAATTTTTGTAGCTTGTTAATGATACTCATGATTATCAATGTCTTTTATGACGTTATCATGCGTTACTTCTTTAATGATGTCAGTATTGGTATGCAGGAGCTTGAATGGCATTTATTTGCTGCCATGTTTATGTTTGGTATTGCTTATACGCTTAAAGAAGATGCGCATGTACGAGTGGATATTTTTTACGATGTTATGTCAGTAAAAAAACAAGCGTTCATTAATATTTTTGGTTCTTTGGTTTTTGCGTTACCTATCACCTTAGTCATTTTGTATTACAGCTGGGATTATACTTTTGAGGCTTATCAAATGGGTGAGGGCAGTGGCGATCCAGGTGGCTTACCACATCGTTGGATTGTACGTAGCGTTATTCCACTCTCTTCTATTTTTCTGATTTTAGCTATTTTTCACACGCTGTTAAATAACATTCAAAAACTTCGCGGTATTAGTACAGATAATACTGGACAAGTAGATAACGAAGGGGCGAAATAATGACAGGTATAGTACTTTTTTCCATCGCGCTTGTTTGTTTGTTTCTCGGTTATTCAGTTGCCTTTACCTTTGCTGGTGTTTCTTTAATTGTTGGCACCATTGTTTTAGGGGCTGATTTATTTGCCTTTATGCCTTACCGCATCATGGCAATAATGGAAAATACTATTTTAATGGCTGTGCCTATGTTTATTTTTATGGGCGTGGTTTTACAAAAAACAGGCTTGGCTGAGCGACTGTTAGAGTCTTCCGCTAAGCTTTTTGGTGGTATTGCTGGTGGTGTTGCCGTTTCCACCATTATTGTAGGTGCTTTATTAGCGGCATCAACGGGTGTGGTGGGTGCAAGCGTAGTCGCTATGGGCGTCATCTCCCTGCCAGTTATGCTTAAAAATAATTATCATGAGCCAACTGCTACCGGTGTTATTTGTGCATCGGGTACATTGGGTCAAATAATACCTCCATCAATAATATTAATCATTTTAGGTGATGTTATGGGGGTGCCCGTTGGAGATTTATTCCGAGCCGCGGTAGTGCCAGGTATGTTATTGGTAGTATTTTATACCGTGTATATTTTGATTTTAGGAAAAATAAAACCTGATTTTATGCCTCCGTTGGTTGTTACTGAAAGCAAGCGTGAATTACTCGTTCAAGCACTAAAAGACATAGTGCCGCCGTTAGTATTGATTTTTGCGGTATTGGGATCAATCTTTGCTGGTATAGCAACACCTACTGAATCTGCCGCTATTGGCGCAGTAGGTGCAGTCATCTTATCAATTTTTTATGGCACCTTTTCGTTTGGTAAAATACATGAAGTATCAAAAGAAACTGTTAAAGTCACCTCAATGGTTTTTGCGGTATTAATTGGCGCAACCGCCTTTGCTATGGTGTTTAGTTATTCGGGCAGCGAATATTTAATTGAAGATTTCTTTATGGAGTTGCCTGGCGGAAAATGGACTTTCATCATTTTAGCTATGTTAGCAATCCTTGTTTTAGGCTTCTTTATCGACTTTATTGAGATTGCTTTTTTGGTGGTACCTATTTTACTGCCCGTGGCGATAGCGCTTGATATTAACCTAGTGTGGTTTGCTATTTTAATCTCGATGAATTTACAAACTTCATTCTTAACACCACCCTTTGGTTTTAGCTTATTTTATCTCAAAGGTGTTGCGCCAAAATGGATGAAAACCACCACGATTTATAAAGGAGTAATCCCCTTTATTTTGATGCAAATAGTTGTCTTGTTATTAGTGATCTTGTTCCCAGAGCATTTGATAATCTCATAGATTAGTTATCAATTTGATAGGGGTATATGCTAATGAAAATGTGTATATACCCCTACTTCTTGGGGACGTTTAACTTAGCCTGAACTTTCTGCATATGTTCTCTAAAGCTCTTATCAAATTTACTTTCCCCACAAGCAAAAGATGATGTGGTTGCTTCTACAGGGCTACCTAGTATTTGTTCACGATGAATAGTACAAGTGCCGTTATCATTTTTAGTGATAGAGCCGACATGTGATTTACTGGTATTTTTTTTATATTCTTGCTCTCTGGTAAGTCCGATTATGGCTTTTGGCACTGGCAAGGGATCCCCATCCATTATTGAAACCGATCGCTGTTGGGTTAGCTCTTCAAAAGCTTGATCGCGTTGCTGGTTTTTGAGCTTGTTTCTAAGGCGTGATAAGCGATCATAGCTGGAAAATCCACCTCTACTTTCTCCTGACACTTTATTTTTAGTTGTCACGGTTTCACTTTTTACCGCATTAGTAACCTGACTAGATTTTGCTTTAGTTGCAGGATTGACTGTTGGTGTGAGTTTAACGACTGGCTTAACCGGTATTGTTTTGGCGATACTTTGAGATTGAGAACTCTTGACGATTTTTTTTTCTATTATTTTTTTAGGTGGCGTTTTTTTTAGCTCAACTTTCTTCGCTGCTATCTTTTTGGGTGCAGTGTACAAGAAACTCTTAATTGCGGTGCTTTTGACCTTCTCTTTTTTGATCACCGTCGGCGGATTTTTTGAGCTGTAGACTAGTGCAATTAAGAGTAATAAATGCACTAGTACAGATACAATAATGGCAGTGTAAGGTCCCTTTAACACGGTATATTCAGTTCTTTTAACTTCAATAAGTAAAGCTATAGACCAAGAAAAACATCATGGGTTCAATACATTAGTGGTTAAAGTTGTCAAGCTTTTAACGAGCGATGCTTTGCAGCACTTCAATATCAACCAAATTAATAACGGTAGCTTTTATGTCTGCCATGCTGTCACTGGTAACAAGCAAACCATCATCATTCATTTCAATATAGCCTTGCTCACGAATAGTAGCGATTAACGTCGATTGAGCACGTTTGTCGATAAATTCAGGGGCGTTAATATTGTTTAAAACGGATAAACGTTTAGCAATCGCGACTACCTTGGTTTCTAAATCACGTTTACTTAAAGGCTCTAAGCGGCTTGTTAATGACGTAATGATGGCAAGTCGTTGCAAACTCTCATCAATGCACTCTGCCATAGCGTGAACTTGGCTAAGTAGCTCGCCATCATCTGTGAGTGACCAAAAGCCGGCTTTACTTTGTTTAGCAATATCCATTGTTTGCAGTACGCTAAGTATCTGTATAGTTTGTTGCTGAACTTGTTCGCTATTTTGATATAGGTATAAGTCTTCTTTTAATAATGCCGTTAACTGATAAACTTTGGACACTAACTCGTCTTGATTAATTTTACTGTGCTTATCAAGTATCCGACAAATTAAGGCAGGTACAACATAGGTGTGTAAAATATTATTGCGGTAATAGCGCATTTCCAAATTAGCAGTTTCAGACAGTGATACTAGGCTGCCAAAGCTATCTTCTGTGATCGTGACCTTATTGAGCGAAATTACATGTGTTAATAACTCTGCACCTGTCTCTTCTGGAATAGTGAGTTGTTCACTAAACGGTGCTTGGCGTTGTAAGTTTAAAAAGAAATCGAGCTGTGCTTCTAACTCACGTTTAGACAAGGCTTTATTTTTACTTGCATGCAAGATCAGTGCGATTAGCGCAACACCGTTTAACGCAGCGCTTTTGTTAATGTTCTCCATTACTTGTCCAGCAAGCACATTAACCGTAGGGGTCAACCAAGAGGGCTTTTGTGGATCAATAGGGTCTATTGAGTCTTTCCAATCAGGTACTTGTTTATTTAAAAATTCATTAATGTTCATTGGCTCACCAAAGTTTACATAACCATTACCATAGTTACGTAAACTCTTAATGGCTTTTAATACGCCAAACATTGATTCACTTTTTTTCTCGCTACCACTTAATTCTTTATGGTAAGTACCTACTTCCATTACGTGCTCATAGCCCATATACACGGGTACTAAGGTGAGTGGTCTATCAATACCGCGAAGTAAGCTTTGAATGGTCATTGCTAACATGCCTGTTTTAGGCGATAGCACTCTACCAGTACGGCTACGGCCACCCTCGGTGTAGTATTTAACGCTATAACCACGTTCAAATAATAGCCCTAGATATTCACGGAAAATGGTGGAATATAAACGATTACCACCAAAGCTACGACGAATGAAGAATGCTCCACCTTTTCTAAAAACAGTGCCAGCAGGCCAAAAATTTAAATTAATGCCCGCCGCAATGCGTGGCATTACTAAACCTTCTTGTAAAAGAACATAAGAAAGTAGCAAGTAATCCATATGGCTACGATGACAAGGTACATAAATGATCTCATGGCCATCTTGTGCTAATTTTCGCATTACCTTGGCGTTACTGACATTAATAGCGCTGTATAATCGCTTCCATAACCAGTGCAAAATAATTTCACCAAAACGAACCCAAGAAACGCTGTAGTCACCCGCAACTTCATTCATGATAGCGAGTGCTTGTTTCTTTATTTCAGCTTCGGAAACTTTTTTACTTTTTGCTTCATCGCTGATCATTCGCTTGATTGAAGGATTGGCAAATAAAGCGGTAAACATTTGCTTACGATGCATTAACCTAGGGCCTTTCGCTGCAATGGTTTGGCGATGAAAATGAAAGCGAGCAACCCGTAAAAATTTATGGGCTGCGACTTCATCATTACCATGGTTGTCTGATATATCACGAAAAGAAAAAGCTTCGCTAAAACGCACTAAGGTATCGCGACCTAAAAATAATACAATGAAGAATTTACGTAACCAATTAGGTGATTCTTGATCTGCTAACAAGGTACCTATATTGAGGTTTTTACGTTCTTTAGTTGGCGTTCTGCCCCAAATCAAATTAGCTGGAATTAATTTAGCATCCAGATTTTCATCAATAGCATGTTGCTTTAATAACTCAACACCTTGGGCTGTGGCTGTGGTATTACTGGCTTTTCGCCAGGTAAAAAGTGGTGTTGATTTTGACAAGCATAAGGTGCGATTAAAGCTTTCACCGTTAATGGTCACTTGTCCAAGGGGGTCTGGTAGGTTCTGTTTTTTACAGGCACTTTGCAAAGTTAAAAGATCAGATGCCGATTGATGACGAACAATGTAAAAAATTGGCTTGCTTGGCTGTTCAGTTATGCTCTGGCTGTCTGTGATGATTTTACAACGGACCAGTAACTTAAGGGGAAATTTTAATAATAAATAGAAAAAAGAACGTAAAGCCAACATGTTGTATCGCTCGGATTAGTCATAAACAGCTATAAAAAATGGATTTTAGCATCATTAGTTAAAATTGTCTTGGTTTGTAGGTAAACTGGTAGCACACTGAAGGCAGTACATTAAATGCTTTTAATATCAGGAGTTCACATTGAAAAAGATAGCTGTGTTTGTTGATGTACAAAATATTTATTACACCACGAGAGATACTTTTGCCAAGCAATTTAACTACCGCTTATTATGGCAAGAATTGATGGCACAAGGTGATATCGTATTTGCTAATGCTTACGCTATACAGCGTAGCGATGATCAACAACATAAATTTCAAAAAGCACTGAGACATATCGGTTTTGACGTTAAGTTAAAGCCGTATATTCAACGACGAGATGGTTCGGCTAAAGGCGATTGGGATGTTGGTATCACTATCGATATCATGGAAGCGGCTGCTGAGGTTGATACGGTGATATTGCTTTCAGGCGATGGTGACTTTGATTTATTGTTGCGAAAAGTTCGCGAAAAATATGGCGTGACTACTGAAGTTTATAGTGTTGAAAATCTTACGGCTAAATCCCTAGTTGAAGCTGCGGATGTTTACCATAAAATTGCGCAAAGCTTACTTTTATAATACTCAATAATCGTTAGGTAATATTTTACTATTCTCTTATTGTTGTTCTGTGTTTTTTTACTAAGTAAATAGTAAGTAAAAGGGCGATGACAAATAAAATTGCGCTAGCCATTAATTCATTTTTCGCGCCTAAACGTATGCCACTGCCAGCAAGTGAAAAGATGATCATTTGTGGGATAAAACCGACAAAAGATCCGCCAACATAAGCCGGCATTGATACCTTACTAACGCCAGCAATAATATTGGTTATAAAATTACTGCCCAGCGGTAATATTCGGATAACGATAGCTTTTAAGAATGTTCGTTCGCCAAGAAATTCGGATAGTTTTGTTAGTTGATTTGGATATTTTCTGGTGATTTTAGCGCTTAAAAAATAACGAGCAACACTAAAGGTAATTAAACAACCGAGTGTTGCTGCTAATGTGGCAACCATCACGCCGATAAAAGCACCTAAGTTAATACCTGCCACTAAAGCGGCAATTTGTCTGGGTAAGCCAATACTGGTGGCTAGCGATAAAAAAATGAACAGTAATAGCGTATTAAAAGTCTGCGAGCTTCCTTTTGCTTGCCAATCAAGTTTTTCAACTAAGCCAATTGTCCAGTCACTTAAACTAAAGCCTGCTTCTGTTGTTATTGTCAATGTTGCAACAGGTGTTGGCGTATGCATTAACCATTGATATAGTCCCGTTGCGAGCAGAACCATAATGATCATACTCGCCAGCAGTCTAATCGTACTTGCGTGGGATAAAAATGATGAAATCATGATTACTCTATTTGATTTAAACTAGTTAATAACTTGGCTTTTGCCAACTCAAATTCATCAGTAGTTAAGAAGCCTTGTTGCTGTAGCTCAACTAATTTTTCTAATGCATTCACTAGCTCCGTTTCGACTTTAACTGACGTTATAGTCGCTGTGTTATCTGGGGTAAGTGATGTGCCCTTATTATTCGTTTTCCCTGTCAAGGGAATTTCTTCTTCTTTATTAGGTTCGATAACATCACTTATTTTCGAAAGGTGAGTTGCGGGTCGAATACTCGCCGCTTGAGCATGAAGCGGTGTATCATCAAGGTAATTTTTTCCAGTTAATACAATGTCACCTGCCGTTACTTTAGGCTTTAATGGGCGCTCACCCGTTTGGTTAATATTTATTTCTTGGGCAATAAACCAGCACCAATCGATAATATCATCGACCACTTCAAAGTAACTCTTTTTGGTTATTCTATCGCTGCCTTTTCGAAAATATAAACAAACAATATGTTTTGCTTTATCTTTAGTGTTGAGTACTAAATTAATACGACGAACCTTTCTATCAATCATTTTTTCAATTTTTTCGACGCGGCATATTTCGCGTAACGATTGCTCTTGCTGTTCGTTAAAACCATGGCCTAACGTCGTATTAATTGTCGTAATGACTAAATCACCAAGCATGATTTGACATTGCTTAACATCAGCCAGCGCAATAACTTTTTCTGCTTCATGCTGGTGGCGTCTAAATAGGTTTATCGATAATTTATCCTTAGTTAAGGTTAAGTTAGAAAACTCTCTACGTACTATGGATTTAGCTGAATTTTGATAAATTAAAATGCGATAGACAATATAAAAACCAAGTAAAAAAAGCAGCATAATGATGAGTGAATTGATGTCGATTAAGCTACTATTTTCACTTGCTTGTGAACCAAGAGTAACGTCTTGCTGAAATAACTGATATATAGCGCCGCTATCTTCATTGAAAAACAACAATTCTCCACGATTATCACGGTAGAGGGTTAAGTGTTTTGCCTGTAATACGGGTTGACTTAATGGCCATTCAATTACGGGTGACGAAAGTGCCTGTTGCTGAGAAACATCTGTCGTATCAAAACTAATCTCACTAGATAAAGAGTTGAGCTGCCATTGCTGATTCTTTTGCATCAACATTAATAACTTGTTACGTAAATTAGGTGCATTTTGCCCCCTATACACTAATAAACTATTGGCTGCTGAGGTGTGCTGATATAAATATTCTTTCGGCTCATGCTGTCGCCAATCTTCACCGCCAACACTAAAAGATAACCAATGCTTTAATGAGGTGTTAAAGCCGTACTGGTGTGATATCAATAACTTAGTGGAGTACTTATTGGGCCAAATAAATTGTTCTATTTGTCCTGCGCCAAATAGATAAAGTGTTTGTTCAATTTCTCTATTGGCGTAATACGGGTTTTCATGAGGCACGGTATAGCTTTGCTTGGCCTTTTGCTGTGGGTGAATGCGTAAGATAGCACCTGAATATAACGGATGTTTTTTCAGTTTTGGACTCTGGGATAGTGAGATATATAATTGTGCAAAGTTCTCATGCCATGATTTACTGTAAGGATTAAAGGATAATTGGCGAATGCCACTTTGAGCCGAGGGAGTCGCTACCCTTAGCACTTCTCGTTGGCTTGATAAATCAATTTCTTTATTGGGGTTTAACTGCCATTCGGTCAATACAGCATCAAAATCAAGCGGTATTGTGACGGTTAAATCTTCTAAACGCTTTGTTTGGTTATTGTTAGTCGGTTTTTCAATATGCGCAGTATAAAAGGTGCCAAAACCCACCTGATCACGTATTGAGAAGCTAGGGTGTAATGTGAATGCCGTGAGCTGTAAGAGTGGATTTTCAGTAAATACCTGCTGTAAATCTACTAACAGTGTGGTGTTATCGGGTCTATCTTGTTCCAGCTGATAAATTTTTCCTGCTTTATTTGCCAGGTAATAATACTGACTATTACCTGGCTGCTCGCGTAATAGTAGCCACTGACTTTTTCCAATTGCCTGTTGCGGAGCTTGTGCTATTTTTTGCAATATATATTGACTTTCTTTACTGGCACTACTAACGCTACTGGTGACCAGCAAACATAAGGAAAGAATAAAAAAAAGCGTGTTTTTTACGGTAAGCATTAAATTGAGCCATTCATAGTTCAGTGTTTTCTATCTGTTATTTATTCTCAAGAAGCTTTAAATAAATGTACGTTTTTTGCTTCGATAAATTGATCTTTGTTAGCTCCACTGGTGTAGCTTAATTTTCCTTCTAACATCAGTTCATCGCCAATATCACCATCTTCAGCTAAAGATTGCGCTTGTTTCCCCCAAACATGGATAGCGCGTTCTACTGTAATTGTTTGCCATGCTTGTTTGTCGGTATTATAAATATGCTGATTAATAAGTATATTGGCTTGAGTAATATGCTTATTGTGTTCGGTTAACATCAGCTTTGGTTTTGATGTTAATTGAGCACTACAATGAATTTGGTTAATTGCTTGAGTATAACCTTTACTAAATTTTTGTACGAAGTTGGCGTGAACAATGCCAGGGTGGTTAGTATTCTTATCAGTTGCTTTCGGTTTAATATTACTTAGGTAACCATGCAGTAAAATAATATCTCCTTTGTTGGCATGCAACAAGGCTTGCTCGACTAATTCCCCTTCTACTTTCACATGATGGTAGCTAGTCCACTCTTTATATTGATTAGTTTTTTTATCTAACCATTTATTAGACGTAGCCAAAACAATTTCAGTGACCGCTGTTGCAGGATTAGCACGGTAACGAATATCTGGCGTTGCTACTAAATTACCTAATAAAGTCACGGCACAAAGTTGTGGACTCGATATCTTTAGGTGTTTATTCACGGTATCTGATAATGACAAGGCTTTTCCTATGAGCGAAAATTTTACTTAATGATGATTTTTCTATTATCTCTTTGCACTATCAATGGAGCAAGTGTTTATATTTTATGAGAGTGCGATAACGTTATTAAGATGATGAACGTGCCCTATTAAACACGCAGAAGCGTTAAAAGTCTCTTTAGAAGAAATTAACTACCCATTTGAGTGGTTAGTGAAAGACAAAGAAGGCCATGGCTTTTATAATGAAGACAATATTTTAAAGTCAAATCACAAAACCTTGTCTTTATTATACCAAACGGATTAATTAATTGACCAACTTAGAGTTACATTAGCGAGCTTAGAACAAACAAAATGAGTTAAACATAGTTATTCTATATTTCATTCATTTTGTGCAGTTATCAATTTGCTAATGAACTCCAGAAGGGCGAGTACCTAATAAAAGGCAAAGGCTTATACAGAGTTATTGATTTTGAAAAGGAAATACCATTCTCTTCAATCAATGGCTTGCCTCTAAACCTTTTAATTCTCGCTCAGTGATCAATTAATGAGTCCGATTGGTATTAGACAAGCATATAGGAAGCTAATGAGCCCAACTATTGTCAGCGAAGACTTAAACAACATCGCCCTTGGTTATGTAGATAGTGTTGATAGTGAATATGCTAAACGACTTGCGAAAAAATGGCAGTTTCACTATTTAGGGGATGTTGCCGCTGCTAATAAACAGCCACAACTTGAATTCGTTTTGCAAATGCATCACCACGCGTTAGAGCTTTGCAAGTTAGATGAACCTAAGTTAGGGGCTATCAAAGTTGACTTCGTTGAGGGGGCCGTCGCCCATCGGCGTAAGTTTGGCGGAGGCCGCGGTCAAGATATTGCTAAAGCAGTGGGATTAAAGCACGGTTTTACTCCACACGTATTAGACGCCACTGCAGGGCTTGGCAGAGATGCCTTTGTGTTGGCAGGTCTTGGTTGTAGGCTTACCTTATTAGAGCGAATGCCTGTTGTTGCTGCGCTTTTAGATGACGGTATTGAGCGTGCTAAATTAAATCATGAAGTTGCTGATATTGCTAATAACATGCAGTTAATTCACGGTTCATCATTAGCAGAAATGGATTTAGCTGATGCTCCCGATGTTGTCTATTTAGATCCTATGTATCCACACCGTGAAAAATCTGCTGCGGTAAAAAAAGAAATGCGAATTTTTCAATCGCTTGTTGGAGAAGACCTTGATGCCGATGGTTTACTAGCCCCTGCGCTCGCGCTGGCTAAGTATCGTGTTGTAGTTAAGCGACCAAGCTATGCTCCACCACTGGCCGATAAAAAACCATCGATGAGCATTAATATGAAGAAAAATCGCTTCGATGTTTATGTTAAAAAAGCCATTCCCAAACCAATCAGCTAGTATTATCTTTCAGAGGTTACATAAAACTGTCACATTTATGTAACCTTACTGTCATGCTAATGCGTAATTATTGCCTTTATGTTATCAATCTTAACTTAAAGGCCTTACTTCATGCGTGTCTCGAGCTTCTCTCGTTTGTCCGTTGCTGCTATCAGTATTTTTGCGGCAATATTTTTAGCGACCATGTATCACGTCGGTGAATCTTTAAGTAAAAGTCGTTTGCAATATGAGGGGTATCAAGAGCTTATTTCGCTAACGACCATTCAGTTTAACCGCACCATAGTGAAATATTTGCAAACAGGCGATGCCGCTTTATTAAATAAAGCGCAGCAACAATTGGCTAGCATTACCACCAAAACACGTCATTTAAATATTAAAACACTCTCTTCGAAAATCGATGTTCAAGCTAAAGAATTAGCCAATAATATTGAAACAAAATTTCGTGCTATGGGTAAATTAAGTGGTGATCCATTAGCCTTATTGCGTAATGGTGAGCAGGATATGATTGCCATTAATAATGACTTGGCGAAATATGCACAAAAGACGCTTGTTTTATCAACATCAGCACAATTCACCTACTTAATTAAAACGCAAACTATGAGTAAATTGCTTGCTGACTTAGTCAGTGCTCGAGAGGCTCTATTTAGTCAGAAGCTCCTAAATAAACAATCAATAATCCCTATTATAAATGAGCTGCAGAAAGAAAAATATTTTTTTATTAATCAGCCAGCGTTAGATATTTTTGTGCAAAGCGATGAGGATGATGGCGAAGATTTGCTTGGAGATAGTGATGATTTGGAAGACTTAAGTCTTGAGGCTGTGAATGAACTTAATTCCCTGATTAATAGATACCAAGGTGAATTAGAAAATACTATTAACCAACAGCAGCAGCGACATTTGGGATTAGCATTACTAGCACAACAAGTGGGTAATATTGAAAAAGCTATTATGGAAGGTGAGGCCGATATTTCACGTGAGCAAGCCCAGATTAATACTCAGCTATATATCATTGTTATCGGTTTATTGGTGTTTTTAGTACTGTTTTTAGTCTGTAATTATTGGTTACAGCGCAGTGTTATTCTAAGTCCACTGCGTAATCTACGTGATAGTTTTGTGCAATTAATGGAACAAGGAAAGGTCGATAATATACTCAATATTGATAAGAGAACGGAGTTTGGTGAAATTTCTGCCAGTTTTAACTATATGGTTAATCGACTAGCTCAAGATGATAAAGATAAGGCCCAGCAACTTGATCTAGTAGCCAAAGCATTAACCACGATGGAAAGCCAAGTAAAGCGTATATATCAATCTTCAAATAGCACAAGTGAACATGTACAAAGTGCCAGAGAGATAATGGAAGCGCTAGGCGAGGCCACCGACACGGTAAATACCCTATCAGGACAAGTGGTTGATAATGCCGAAGCTACTAAGGAAGCCATGGTTGTTAGTCAACATCATGTATCACAAGTTCTCGCGGCAAGTGAGTCGACTAATCTGGCTGCACAACAGAGTAAAAAAGCGATAACCTCACTATTTCAATCTGTGGAGTCGGTAACATCAATCGTTGATGTTATTAGTGCTATCGCAGATCAAACAAACTTGCTTGCCCTTAATGCAGCCATTGAAGCTGCTAGGGCGGGTGAACATGGACGAGGCTTCTCGGTAGTGGCTGATGAGGTACGTCAATTGGCGGGTAAAACCCAAGAATCACTTAAACAAATATCTCAACGCTTAAACTTGTTACAAGGTGCTAGTAACTCGATTGAAAGCATTATTAACGATATTGAAAAAGCATCAAATAATCAGCGTGTTGTTGCTGACGAGTTGCAAGAAACTACCTTAGCGGTTTCAGGGCAAGCACAAGTCTCAGCCACGGTAGCTCAAAATACCCTTGAGCAAATTACTCGACAACGTAGCCATTTCATCGCCTTTGAACAAGCAATGGCCAATGTCGATAAAGAAGTCAGTGGCTCACAGCAATTATCAAATGTAATTTCGGTCGATGTGAGTAACCAGGTAAGTGATATCGAGCTGACACTCAAGAAAGCTTCTTAACAATCAAACAGGTCCAGACTTTAAATACACAATAATGTATCTCCAGAGCAATATACCTTGGTCTTATACAAATAAAATATTGCATATATATTATTTGTAACAAAATTGTAAATTTCGATGTTGATTATTCAGTGGTATTAAAGGAATATTGCTAAGGACGTTCGTCACTGGGAAATAGTGATAAAAATGGATTTTTCTTAAAATAATAATGGCTTTGCGCCTTAGGGATGACTGTGCACGCTTTACCGAAAATTGCTGAATGGCATGATGTTGATTCATCGATCATTGAAAATGAAATAGCCCCATTACATCGCCCTGCAATTCTCAAGGGACTTTTAAAAGATTGGCCAATAGTAAAACACGCGAAAAACTCCCCGGCAGCTTTATGTGAGTATTTAACTAAAGGCTCAATGAATAAGCCAATTAACTTTATCTGTAGCGAAAAGCAAAATGGTCGGTTATTTTATAATGATGCTTTCAATGGCATGAATTTCCATCCGCAAAAAGCCGGCTTCGTTGATACAGTTCATAAAATTTTAGCGACAAGTAAACAAAAGAATGATTCTGCTTTTTATATAGGCAATGCATCAGTAAAGCAGTTTACCCCTGATATTTTGAAAGATAATCAAAATGATTTTTTGAGCGCTGATAATAAGGCAAGTTTATGGATAGGCAATCAGGTAACAATAGCACCACATTTTGATGTCCCTGATAATATTGCTTGCTGCATTACTGGCAAGCGTAGGTTTACGCTTTTTCCTCCAGAACAAATATCAAACCTATATGTGGGTCCGTTAGATTTTACGCCTGCAGGACCACCGATAAGTTTAGTCGATATTAATAACCCGGATTACCATAAATACCCTAAGTTTAAAGAGGCACTAAAACATGCACAAGTTGCTGAATTAGAGCTCGGTGATGCAATCTATATTCCTTCATTATGGTGGCATAATGTTGAATCGTTAGAGAAATTTAATGTACTGCTAACTTACTTCCATGATGCCACTCCCAAACATTATGGCTCAGGATTTGACTGTCTATTACATGGCTTGATGAGTATTCGACATTTACCCAAAGGTAAAAAAGAAGGCTGGCAAGCTCTGTTTAATCATTATGTATTTTCAAATGAAGAAGGCATGAATAGTCATATTCCGGAAGATCGTTGGGGTATTTTAGGTGATGATTCGGCTAATATTTCAAATTTAATAAAAGAAAAAATAAAAAAGGGATTCATAAGTTAATATAGTAAGTCTAAGCAAACGGCTAGAGTAAAAGCCTAAGTACTCGTCAAAACTAATTTAAACCAACGTCAAAGGTGTCTTATGATTCAGTTACACAATGTTATGCCAGTAGGTCAGCTACAAGAATTAAAAAATGGTGAAATGGTCACCCATAATACCGCAGAACTTTTTGCGACCAAAAAAATTGTACTGTTTGCTGTACCGGGTGCATTTACGCCTACTTGTTCAGTTTCTCACTTACCTGGTTATGTAGTTTCTGCCGATGAACTGAAGGCGAAAGGTGTTGATGCAATAATTTGTTTATCAGTTAACGATGCTTTTGTTATGGCTGCATGGGGTGAATCACAAAACGCTGAGAATCTTATGATGTTAGCAGATGGCGATGGTAGTTATACCAAAGCATTAGGTTTGAGCATGGATACCGCTGGTTTTGGTGGCGTACGTTCACAGCGCTATGCCATGATTATTGATAATGGTGTAGTAACTAGCTTGAACATAGAAGAGCCTAAATCATTTGAGGTAAGTAAAGCTGAAGTGATTCTAGAGCAGCTTTAATTACCAAAGGGTATAAGCTAGCTATGGCAATACTGGGTGTTAAGGTATTAAAATCGTTCATTAAAGCTGATACAAAAAGCAATTAAGACAAGAACACGAATAAGAATGATATACCTTATTAACTAATTGGTTAATAAGGTTTTTTTATATATTAAATAGTTAAAATATACAATAAATTGCTTGAATCAATATCAATAAAAAGGCAGAATTCACCCAATTAAAATATTTAAGGTAAAATCATGTTAAAAGCTGAAATGGTATCAAAGTTAAACCAACAACTTAATTTAGAGTTTTACTCTTCAAACTTGTACTTACAAATGAGCGCATGGTGTGAAGAAAAAGGTTTTGCTGGCGCGGCAGAATTTTTACGTAAACATGCTAATGAAGAAATTCAGCACATGAACCGTTTATTTACCTACGTAAGTGAAACAGGTGCATTGCCTATTATTGGTTCTATTGATGCGCCGCCATATGAATTTGAATCGTTAGGTCAGTTATTTCAAATGACTTATGATCATGAGTGTTTAATCACTGAGCGCATTAACTCACTTGCTCATGAAGCCTTTACTAATCAAGACTATTCAACTTTTAACTTCTTGCAATGGTATGTTTCTGAGCAACACGAAGAAGAGACTTTATTCAAAGGCATTGTAGATAAAATCAACCTAGTGGGTAACGATGGTCATGCGTTATTCTTCGTTGATAAAGATTTAGCTGAACTAGCCAAAACTGGCAGCACTAGCATAATGACAGAAGCAAGCGCATAAGTTTCTGATTAAATATTCCCTTCAGAAATGTGTAATACCTTTGAAGGGAAATATTTAATGCATGTTTTTAGGCATTAGACATTCTAAATAAATACCTTTGTTTCCTAATCGTTTAATAACGAGGTATTAATAAATAACAAGTACCTTACTTCTTAAAATAATCTTTGATTATTACTGCCAGCCATCTACGCTTAATAATACATACAGTCTTGATGCAATGAATAGATTTCCGTTTCTTAGGCACTATTTCATCCCTTAAGGTGTATCAATAAAGTCACGTTAAATCAGTGATTTACGATTGCCCTTGTAGTTAAGGGTTTAGGTGTGAGAATATCTTTATACAACTCTTTTTATGGTGTCGTCATGTATGCATATCGTTATTAAGTCTATTGTTGTAGCTGTTTTTTTAATTTTTCATTTTTGTCTACGCTAAGTTATGGGCAGGGTGATGAAAACCAGTACATACTTAATGACATAACAAAAATGTATATGGCATCGATGACTTTCATTTTTAAAAGCCAGCCATTAATTAATCAGCGAGGAGGAGATAAGGCAGTCCTCTTTGGCGATGATTTTATTAATAATATTAAAGTGACCTACCGTGCAAAGTACGGTGAAGAATTTCCAGAACTAAGTCACTTTCTTAAAAAAATGTTGCTGCAAGCGATGGTGGAGGTGATGGAAGATAACCGTGTCTTATTTAATGATGACGAAATAGGCTTTAAGGGAATTATCCCTGCCATCTTTGCCGCTCAACTTGCAGCCAAATTATCGACCAAAGGTGTTGGTTTAAAAATTAAGTTTACCCGTACAAAAGATGATATCAGAAATGTTATGAATCTTCCCGATGAATGGGAAGAGATGGTTATGCAAAAAGTAATTAATAAGCCAGCAGTGTATTTTGATAACAATGGTATGTTAGATGGTAACCCTGCTTATCGTCAATTTACCCCGTTACCTATGGCAGCATATTGTTTGAAGTGTCACGGCTCCATGGAGCACAACCCTTTGAATTTTGGTAAGGATAAATCACAGTGGACCAATATTGATATGACAGGGTTTGAAATGGAGAACTGGACTATCAGTGATTTTGGCGGTGGGGTTAGTTTATCCATCGAAAAGTCAGTATTAGAATGATATTTTTAACCCATAGAGATACCGAGAATCATTTGAAAAGCAGCCTTAATTTTCTCTTATTTTGTATCCTCTTTTTATTTGCAGGCAGTACCTATTCTAAAAGCCTAAAAATAGGTATTGTAGAATATCCCCCCCATTTAATTTTCCAAAACAATCAGGTTTCAGGCAAGTTATTTGACTATATCAATAGCGTTTTATCACCTTTAAATTATGATGTTGAGATTATACGCTTACCTAATGGGCGTGGGGTATTAGAACTTAAAAAAGGGAATATTGATATGTTAATCCCTTATGACGATGTCACTGAGGACATAGATACCTTAGCCTCACCTTTATTTCATCCAGTTCCCGGCTTATGTTTCAAAAAAGAAAATTTCATCCCTATTTTAAGTGCGACACATCGATTTAAAGAGCTAACTGTTGGGGTACCGTTAGGAGCACCCATAGTAGCAGCGTTGAAGAATTCGGAAGCTATTTTATTTGAAATAAAAGGTGACGATGCCATAAGTAGAGGCATTGCTTTGACTCAGATAGGACGAATTGATGCTTTTTATCACCCAAGCCCTGCCCAAGTATATCATCAAGAAAATAAAGCTTATAAAGAGCTCGCTTGCTCATATTTTCATGGTTATTCAAATGGCGTTTTTATTGCGGTATCACCCTTTATGAAACACAAAGACTTTCAAGTAGTTGATGCGAGATTAAAAGAGGCGATGGCAGTGATGACGTACAGCTATTATTTTGCTAAATAGCGACAGAACTTGAACATAAGCTGAGGCCGACACTTTCTTAGTTCGGCTATATTGTAATCACTACCGGCGTATTAATAAGTGGAACCTGCGCATGGGCGTTTAACTATTCTGCTCAGTCATACCGTTCAATTATACCATTTAATTAAATGTTCCTGCTCCAAAGTGCATCGCATCCTTGAAGGGAACATTTTTAGTTTCTACTGTAATATTCTAATTAAATAAGGTATTGAAATTATAATGTTAAAAATATATAACCCTGTCCTTTTATTGTTTTAATCACTCGATATGAAGAAATAACCAATAACTTCTTTCTCAAGTTAGTCATGTGACTATTAATGCTTTTATTACAGTCGATAAGTTTGCGTTGAAATATTTCCTCAGCAATATGCTCTCTTGTAACAAGTGTTCCCGCATTACTCATCAGCAATGCCAGCAAGTTAAATTCAAGCCCTGTAGTAATAACAAGTTCTTCTAAGAAAAATACGGTGCGATTCAAAAAGTTCAGCTCTACTTGAGCAACGGTTAACTTATTAAATGCTTGGCTGGGTGATATGTTTTCACTTGCTAACATTGTATTATTCTTGCTCAGAAATCTGTGAAAACAGTGTTGTTTTATATCCCGTAGGTGAATTTATACTGGTTTCAAGTATTAAAAACTGCTCATCGGATTGCTCATTTAGTATTAATTCAAATGAGTTTAAGATGATCGTACTGCCATTATCGTTAGCGACAACAAACACGTGATAACTGTTATTTTTTAATACCATTGAGCTGGTGTTTTTATAATATATTTCACTGTGATAAGTGGCTGATTCAATGGTTTCATCTTGTCTAACAAAGAACACAGATACTTGAGAAAAGTCATCCGATTGAATTAAGTTAACTATTTCAATTTCATGTTCATAAATACTGGTCAGTAAACTATTCTCAACGATCAAAGAAAATAGATTAACGTCAATTTCATCAATGATGCCATCACCGTTTTCATCAATATTACCGTCGTCATCGGTATCAACATATTCTTGCTCAGCGTAGAAAAAGAGTGTTTTATTGGTGTTCTCCATTAAGGATAATAAATGGTTGCTTAATAAAGGGATATTATCAGCAGTCGATGTTAGATCTACGCTGTAGTCACCACTTGCAAAGGTTAATGCATCACTGACTTCACCATAAGGCAGAGACGTGATAGCTGGGGCATCACTCACACCGTTAATATGTAATGCAAAAGTTTGTTGGTAGCTCTCTAACTCTTCATGATTAGCAACGCCATTATAAGCCCTAAATTGTGCTTCAGCTTCAGCGTCTACATATTCAATGACTTGAGAATCAGACATTTTATCTAACAAATATGGCGATGTACCCGCACCACTATTCTCTTTTACTATCATTATATTTTGAGAGCTGTAAGCGAAAGCAATACTGCTTGATTTGAATAATACCTCGTCGCTACCAGCAGTGGTGATATAAAAAATATAATCATCTTGGTCAAGTTTATGATTATCTGATAATTGCTGATAGCTGTATTGACCTACTAAAATTGCTTCATTAAAACTTTCATTTTCTTTAGAAAAATAAAAATCTATGGCTTGTTGGTTTGAGTGCATATTAAGCACCCTAAGATTAAAAAGATCGTTGCTGGTATCATCTTCATCATCAATAACGGGGATCTTGTGCACCATAACTTCTGGTGATAAAACACTATCGCTAAGCACTATCATATGGATAATATCTGCAGCAACGTTGAGGCTATTTTCATAAATGACTGACAAGTCTTCGGTCGTAGCGCTGTCCTCATTTTGCCAAGCTAACTGATAAAAATAGTCTTGGCTTGTTAAGCTGATATTACTATTGGCATTACCATAAGCAATGGCTGTGTAAGTTTTTTCAAAATGATCATTATCATCGTTATCTTCACTAAGATTTTCATCTACAGTCAAATAAATACTGGGTGAGTCTTTAGATAAATTATAAAGTTTAACGTAGCCTTCTGAGCTATTATCGTCGCTAGAATCGCAACCCAGTAAGATAAACAATAATATACTGGCAGCAAGGCAGATCTTTAAGGCGTGAAGTGTGTTAGGTATCGTCATTTGTTTTCCATTATGTAAGGTTGCAACAATTTGTTGGCGAATGTTGTGCAGCAATAGATAGTAACTTGGGGTAAGAGTTCCTAGCTTTACACAATCTTTGCATTTCTTTATTTTAGGAATAGCAATCATCTCTCTTGAACAGATTTAAATGAATTACAGCCTTTTATTTACATAAAGATTATAATAACGACGCAATTTTCAAAGTCTTCTGTGCAGAACGTTCTTAGTCGACTTTTACTCTTAAGGTATTACAGTGATCACAACAGACGTATTAATAATTGGTGCCGGTGCGGCAGGCTTAATGTGCGCAGCACAAGCAGGTTATCGTGGTAAAAGTGTTGTTGTGGTTGATATGGGCAAAAAGCCTGCTCGAAAAATATTGATCAGTGGCGGCGGTCGCTCCAATTTCACCAATGAAAATGCAACGCCCGAAAATTACCTTTGTCAAAACCCTCATTTTACTAAATCAGCATTGAGTCGTTACAGTTCACAAGATTTCATTGATTTGGTCGACAGGCACGGGCTTAAATATCATCACAAAACCCTAGGTCAGTTATTTTGTGATGATAGCGCACAAGATCTTGTTGACATTTTGATGACCGAATGTGAATGGGCAGGTGTTCAAGTTAATTTACGTACCGAAGTACTTTCAATCTCTGCAATAAAAAGTGACATGACCAGTAATAATGCCGAAGGCGATGAGCAAGGTTATTTAGTGACAACGAGCGATAAAAGTTACCAATGTAAATCGTTAGTGGTCGCTTCAGGTGGTTTAACTATGCCAAAATTAGGTGCGACACCTATTGGTTATAAAATTGCTGAACAATTTGATTTAAATGTACTTGAAACCCTTGCCGCGCTTGTACCTTTCACTTTGCATGAACACGACAAACAACGCTTTGATGGATTATCAGGTATCAGTTTGTTGACTGAAGTAACCAGCGAAGATGGCACTACGTTTAAAGAAAATATTTTGTTTACTCACCGTGGGTTATCAGGGCCAGCAATATTACAAATATCGTCTTTTTGGCGAGCAGGTCAGGCGGTAACAATCAACTTATTACCTGAACATAACCTCAGTGAAACTTTAAGCCAGTGGCAATCTGACCAAGGGCAAAAATCAGTAAAAAACCTACTGGCGACCTTATTACCTAAGCGCTTTGTCGAAGTACTGGTAAAAGAGGGGTTTATCGCAGATAAACCGATAAAACAATTAAATCACCCTGAAATTACCGCATTAAGTGAATACTTACACGCGTGGACAATCAAACCAAATGGCACTGAAGGCTATCGTACTGCTGAAGTTACTTTAGGCGGAGTTAATACCGATGAATTGTCGAGTAAGACCTTTGAAAGTAAAAAACAGTCAGGGCTATTTTTTATTGGTGAAGTGATTGATGTCACGGGTTGGTTGGGAGGGTACAACTTTCAGTTTTGCTGGGCCAGTGGTTATGCTTGTGGACAGGCGGTTTAATTTGATTCTCAAGAACGTAAACGAAGACAAAAATAACTAATTGAGGACAAATATTTAATAAAATGAAGACAAGTCCCTCTTTAGCCTTATATTTAATCAATAATTAGCAATTAATCGTGTGAAATATTTTTGGGACACCAAAAAACAATAATGAAGTAGTTTAATTCAAGTTAAAAATTCGTGAATCTGATTGTATGGGAACTCATACTGATAATGGGACTTTTTCTCAATGGTGAGTTTATGCTGTAGCTATGTACAGGCTAGAAATAAATGAATCTCCACTGAGTTACGAGATACTATTGTGTGGGTTTTAGTTTCATTGGAGTTTTTCCAGAAGCGTGAAACTGTTTGTGAGTGTAAAACAGATTACGTACTTAAATTTGGTTAGGCGCTCATAACTTTCAGTAAGAATGGCTTCTCCCAGATCTAAGTTAGGAGCAATACTATTAGTTATAACAAACTAGAACGAAGACAGAGTAAACTAGAACGAATACATACAAATCACAAGAAACACTTAAAGGCATGATGTATAGGGAATATTAACTACTGCCTTTGTATTCGTTTTAAAAATGAATAGATATTTAGTTTTAATATCAAAAACTGATAATGACTTTTCAAGTTCAAACTAAAATCAGTGAATTGTTTTGTAGGAATCGAGTCAGGGACAATCTTCATAATTTTGAAATTAGTCACAGACAATTGGTTTGTAGATGTAAAATCAGAGATAAAGAGAATTAATTAGGGCGACCGTTTCAGTTTCAATCCATAGAAGAAGAACACCTCCCCTTGACTAGACCCTGTAACAAAATCTGTTACAGGCTCCTTGACTACCCATTTTGTTTTCTAGACTGCATAAGGATTTTCACTCTTACCTTTTAAACATCTTTGTATTTCTTGACGATCTTTTTCAATCTGCTCCCAGAATTCTTTTTCTATGTTTTTGTTATAAAATATAGGCTTTCTTCTATTTAATATTCGATAACATTTTAATGCGGCTTCAACAGAATCAAGATTAAAATGTTCTTTTGAAATATTAAACTTGGCAAGCTTATCATGAATTTTCTTTTCATCTTTTTTGGGGTTATCAGAAGGAAATGTAACAATAGGCTTAAAACTACCAACAACCCCCGTAGAATTAAGAGCCTTAATTCGTTGTTCAACAGTTTTTTCGCTCATCCCTATTTTTAACCCCATCTGTTTAGGATTATCTACGACATATACAAGCCCTTTATAGACTTTGAGGTTGAAAGGTCTGCCGCCACAGTTTTGACAACTTTCTAATAACTTGCCTTCAAGTATTGTAATTATAACTTTCTCATCACAGTTTTGACATAAACCCGAATATTGGCAAATCATTAAATAGTCCTTGTATGATTACAGTGTGTAATTTAGTTGTTATGAATAATACAGAAACATTATCACATTATGAATAAAACAACATAATATCAATACACTAACGCATCGTTAATGTTTTATTTTCAGTCAGCAGATAAACAGTCTAGTGAAATTTGAGAAGTCCAGACTTTTCAGAATTCCCAATACAATTTATTCTTGATGTAATATAGTTATTATTCAATTCCTGATATCCGTAATCTATGACACAAGAATTATTATTTTCCTCTAAGGATTTCAAACAACTATTGGGCGTGTCAGATTGTGAACTGATGCACATGCGAGTTTCAGGTAAATTAAAGTTTGTAAAAGAAGGGAATGCCTTTTTATACAAACTCCATGATAAGCAATTACTACTAAAGCATCCTATAGCGAATCAATTGTTGAATTGGTATCAAGTAAAACATCCTATATCAATAGATAACTCTCCTAAAGAAGTAGAATCAATCAATTCCACTTTAATGCTTATCGAAGCAATTTTACTACCTATCAGTAAAGAGTTTGGTGATATTAAGATTACCTATGGTTTTGTCTCATCTGAACTAAACAGATATATTCAGAAAAACAGCTCGTCAGGTACGTATCCTTCAATTGACCAACACGCGGCATCAGAGTTAAATAATTCTAATAATCACATATGCAAAAGGCACGGCTTAGCCTGTGATTTCATTGTTAATGGTTATGAAGATAAAATGGATAAAGTTATGCTATTTATAGTGAATAATTTAGGTTTTGATAAAATTTACTATTACGGAAATGATAGACCATTACATGTAAGCGTAGGGATTGACTCAGAAAGGCACCTACAAGTTATGAATGTCAGTGACAAAGGTAGACGAATTCCTGGTAGAAAAGCCTACGGCAATGAAGCTAAAGTACTAGCGGAAGAATTAATACAATGAATGCTGAACAATTTAAAGAATTAGTCAACTCACTTGAAGTAGGTAAGAAACTACCAGACTCAATTTATTTTCATAAAGATACATTTTCAGATATACCTGAAGTGCTGTCTAAATTCATTAAAATTGTCGCAAAAGCATTAAAAATTGATGACGATAATTGGAATCTGATTAAAGTCTTTAGAAGGGATTTTCGTTTATCATTGTTAAATTATCCATTATTTTTCGAAGACTCATATCCCGCCCTAGAACAGAGTGTAAATGTAGATTTAACAAAGCTATCTCACCGGGTTACAAACTATTCCGAACAAGAAAACCCTCCAATTATTCATCGGAAAGAAACAATGATTTCCAAGAACCATGAATTTCATGAACACTTTTCTATGCTCACACAAGAAGGTGAAGCTGCTGGTCTATATGAGAATAGTCGTATGATTGGATTTAAGAGCTCATGGGAGCGATTAATTGAAAAGCATGGTTATGAGCTAGTTGATGGTCGCTTATTTAGAAGTTCAGCGGTAAACAATAATATTGAAAACGAGAAAGAAATAGATAGACATAAAACTGCCATAGTAAGGCATGAACTATCAGCCCCGATGAAGACACTCGCCAAAAACGGATTCTTATCAGGTGAATATTCAATATTTGATTATGGATGTGGCCGAGGAGATGACCTTAGGGAGTTAGAGGCACATGGTATAGACGTTCTTGGTTGGGATCCAAATTTTCGACCAGATTCAGAAATAGTTAATTCTGAAATTGTAAATATTGGCTTTGTGATTAATGTTATTGAAGATCAAGATGAAAGAATTAGTGCTGTTTTAGGTGCATGGGAAGCAACAGGTAAATTATTAGTCATTTCTGCAATGCTAGCTAATGAAAGCTACTTAGCTCAATTCAAACCATACAAAGACGGTGTTATTACTTCGAGAAATACCTTCCAAAAGTACTTCTCACAAGCTGAATTAAAGTCCTATATTGAAAGAACGCTTGATGATGAGCCTATAGCCATATCTCCAGGCATATTTTATGTATTTAAAGATAAGGCTCTAGAGCAGCACTTTCTTCAAAATAGACATAAACGAAGTTATCAATGGAAACAACTAACCGAACCTAAGCCCGTTAGTGAAGATCAAGCCAGAATACTCTTCACAAAGCACCAAGAGCTCCTAGAATCTTTTTGGCTTAGTTGTTTAGCTTATGGGCGCGTTCCAGCTAATGAAGAGTTCAACAAAAGCGAAGAAATTAAAGATATCATTGGGTCCAATAAGAAGGCGCTTAAATTAGTAACTGATTGGTTTGGCCAAGAAGAGTTAGAGCTTGCAGCAGCGATGCGAAAAGAAGATTTACTTATCTACTTTGCGTTAGGCATGTTTGAAGGAAGAAAGTCTTACACACACCTCCCTGATGACCTAAAGCGAGATATTAAAGCCTTTTTTGATACACATAAAATTGCATTAAACCAAGCTAAAGAACTTCTGTTTGATATTGCTAATATTGAACAAATCACAACAGAGTGCTTAAAAGCTAAGGAGATACTGCCTGCATCTAAGTTAACGCTAGAAAACGAACAGCCACACTCCCTTACAATCCATAAAAACTTTATTGATGAATCATCACCTCTACTTAGAGTTTACGTTTATTCAGCATTACAGCTGTATGGTGAGCTCGATGACATTCAACTAATTAAGATACATATCACATCAGGCAAGGTGACTTTATTAGGTTATGAAGGTTTTGATGACTCACCATTACCTCAACTCAAAGAACGTGTAAAAATAAAGATGGCAGAGCAAGATGTAGACTTTTTTGATTATATTAATGAAAGTCGAAGGCCATTACTATTAGACAAAATTGAATATATTGATGAGAGTTTTAAGGACTATAAAAAGCAAAAGGCGTTTAATAAACGCCTTTATAAAATACTATCTAATTTAGAGCATGAATACTCTAGTTTAAATATTGAATACTTAAATAATATACTTTTAAGTAAAAACTATATGAGAAAAGGATATAGGTTTTACTTACTTGATTAAGTAGATAATAACTTTATAAAGTACATATCATCTTCTAATAACTCAGGGTCTTGATCTATTGCACTTTTTATAAGCTCTAACCCTCCATTAGCGAATGCTTCTATCTCGTTTTTCACTAGTTTGATTTGCTTAGAAATAAAGTCATTATCTTTCTCTTCAATTGCATTCATATCAAAATCAGACACAGCAATGGCACATGTTAAGAGGCTATTCGTTAATGGTTCAGGTTTCCAGTTTTTCATTTCCCAAAAACTAGTTAATTTATCTTCATCTGTAAGATCTATTCTTTTGTCGTTGTACAAACCAATAAAAAAAGCGTAGATATATAACTCGTAAGTATTTGAAAAACTTTTGGCTTGTGTATATTTATCTCCTTCTGCTCCCCCACCAAACTGAGCAACCTGATCAATAAAGTCTTTATATTTTGGCATATAACCAGGTTTAAGGTTTCCGAATTTTTCTTGTAATGAAATCATAGTAATACCTCTCGAATATTAACACTTAAATCAGACCTATTATCACTATCTCCAGCTGGTGAGGATGGTTCTATTTGATAAACATTGCCAATATTAAAATTTTTCAAAACCGCTTTCCTATCATCTTCTAAAAAGTCATAAGTTGTGACGATACTTTGTTTAAACTTATTACTAAGTGTTTTGTAAAAACCAAAAGTATAATTCTCAGCCATTTTTGATGTCGGTGCATCAGATATTAGTGTGTAGTTATCACTCCATTTTGCTCGAGCTGTTAATATAGCCATGATTAAAGCCAGCTTAACTAAAATTATATTGGAGTCATTCGGAGAATTAATAATATACCCATCGCTATCTACAATTTCTGGTATATATACCCCATATCCTAGTTTTTTAAACTTTATTTGACCTTTTATAGATGTATTCTTAGCAGTCATATCCTTAAATATATCATTTGAGAACCCTTCTAACTCAGAAATGATACTTTCAAATACATGCTGTTTCGTTGACTTAGCTAACTGTTCTAAATTTGAAAAAATAAAGTCAGCGGCTTCTTTTACTTTATCTACTTTGCCTTTAACTAAGTTATTGATTTTACTTTGAGTTTCTTCCTTTTCTTTTAAGGCAAATTTTAATTTATCCGATATATTAGTTTTATTAGTCTCAAATTTTTCTTTAGTTTTTGTATGTGTTTTGTATGAGCCTAATATATCTTCAGATTTATCTTCTTCAATTAAGATATCAAACTGACTATCAATTTCTTTAATATCGTTAGATTTTTTCGTTAATTTATTTTTAATTGCTATTATATTATTGAAATTGCTTTTAATTGACTCATCAATACCATCAATAGCAACGCCATACCTTAAATTATTATTGTAAAGATTTTCAAATTCATTTGAAAAATCATTTTCGAATATGTTTTTGGCAGGCTTCCGTTTGATTAGACTAATTATATGCTCATGAGCTTCACTACCTTTAGGCGCTGAACGGCCACAGACATAACAAGATTCATCTTCAATCATTTGCTCAACATGAACAGGTCGTGGCATATTTAGAGGAAGTTTAATCTCATTAGCTTTACCTGCATTAATTTTTTCATTGTGTTTTATTGTGTAATCTTTGTATTTATCATCAAATTTTTTAAAGAAAGGTGAAATGTTTTTTAATACCCAATGCTTTCGAAAAAGACCATTTGATGAATTATTATTCGCTTCTAGTAACTGCTTTTCTAAGGACTTATATTCATCCTCTAGTACTTTTTTTTCTGCTTTGTATTTGGCTTTTGCTTCAGCATCATCTACTTTACTTATGAGCTCTTCAATTTTTAATTTCGCCGTTTCAATTTGCTGATCGCATGCATCAATTTGGCTGGTAAACGTCTCAATATTGCCATCACATTTTTCTAATTGAGTATTCAAATATTTACTCTTTACTTCATCTGAGCTGATCGTGCTCTTATGTTTCTTTAGATCTTTATCTGCTTTACTTGCTCCGTTTTTAGCGATAGATATAAGATCATCATAATCCGATATATCAGAAAGAAGATTTACAACCTGGGATAATGCAGAACTATCTGCTAAATCCATTAAACTATCTACTTGCTCACCTTGAAACCACATGTAAGGTTTTATATGGCCAGGTATAACTCTATTTATAATATGGCTGTATTTAGCTGAGGGGAGTAGATTCCATTTAGTTTGCAAGAATTCGGATATTAATATTGTTGAATCTGTATCTGACTCCCATTCTCGGTCAGCTAATTTTTTTGCTTTAAAGATCCTTTCTAATTTATATTTTTTATCACCTGTACTCGTTACAATTAAAGTCACCTCAGCTGAAATGGTTTCTCCTACTTGACAGTTAACTTTAGCTTTATCTGAAATCAAATTATCCTTATATATTCTGGTATTTATCATTTGTCTTTGATCAGACTGAAATACCTGGTTATGAATAACCCAATAAAATGCATCATAAAGCTTAGATTTGCCACCACCGTTGTCACCAATAATAAGATTTAATCCTTCAGAAAAGTGAAGCGTATTTGACTCATGCTCTCCTGAATAACATTGGAAGTTTTTCATTGAAATAGAACTAATAATCATGAGTTTCTTACCTCACTTAAAATTAAAGCATTAATTTTTTTTTGTGTTTGTAAATTACTGTCATCTAAGCAATAACTAAGAATCATTTTTTTCATAGCTTCTACAAGTAAATTATTTGAAGGCTCAGAGAAAGATATAGAGGTTGGACATATTTTTTCATTTTCTAAAAATACAATAAATTCTTTATTTTTCAAAAAATACTTAAGCATTTCGTTTCTATCTTTAGCCATTAATGTTCTCCTAGCTCGTTATGAATAGCGTATAAATCCAAATCATAAAAGTTTGCAATATCTTCAAATTTAGTCATTGCTTCGTAGTAGTTGTCGGAAAGAGAAGCGAAATATATAACTCTAATCAGCTCTTCTTTTATTAAGCTTTTCTCTATATGAAATGTAGATGGGTCAGAATCAGAGTTTGGAACTACGACTAAGTCATATATTGTCGCAAAGTCTTTATCTGGATGTTTACGTAGTACTCTACCTCTACGTTGAATAAATTGACGAGGATTACCTGTACTCGAGCAAAAAATCGCTAATTCAGCTCTTGGAATATCTACGCCTTCATCTAGACACTTCATTGAAAATAATGAGTTTATTGTTCCTTGTTCAAAGCGGGTCATTATTTCTTTTTTATTTTTGGTTTCGCCTGTATAGGCAAGTGCTCTTGTGCCTGGAGATATTTCTTCAAGTATTGAAAGGTACTCACTCATAATATTTTGACCTTCTTGGTCGCTACCTTCCGGAGCATATACAAATGAATAATCTAAATTTCCTTTTTCTCTGAGTTGACTTGTTAATATTGATTTAAATGCAGATTTTTTATTTTCAGCCTTGTGGATTATTCTTTTTCTTTGCAATAAAAGTTTCTCAAGCATGTCGTTCTTTATAAATTTACCCGAATCACTATTGTAGAACCTTGCTAGCTTTTTGCTGATTTTGATGTACTCATCTAGCTCATCATCAGTTAAAGAAACTATTTTAGGGAAATAATTGTAATGGCATAAAATACCTTTCTGAATTGCTTTTTCCATAGAGAAAGAATAAGTGTATGGCTCTCTTGAATTGAAGAATTCTTCGATAACACTATTTCCTTCTTCATCAAATTTTCTTTTTGGAGTTGCTGACAATGCTAATCTTTTATCAAACGGTAATTCTGGTAAAAGCAATTTCATTTTAGCACTACCAATGTTATGAGCTTCATCCGCGATTAATATTGTACTTTTAGGTAATGCTTTTCTATATCTACCAAATTTTTCATCAGAAAAAGTTTGATAGGTACTTATTATAATAAAAGAGGCATCTTTATCGAATAAGAGATGGGCTGTTAATTGGTTAAGAGGGGCTTTCCACTTATATTCAGATGAAACATGGTAGATGTTTGAAAAATTAAAAGAGGATACCTCTTCAGACCATTGATTAAGAAGGTCTTTTGATGGAACCAATATAATGGCTTGGTACTTATTTTCCTTTTTATATTCATTTAGAAGACAATTTAATGATGTAATTGTTTTACCTGTGCCAGTCGCCATGGCAAATATGCCTTGTTTCGAATTGCCTAACCAAGCGTTATAAGCATCAATTTGATACTCTCTGGGTGAAGATGAAAAAGGAAATTTCGGCTCGTATTTCTCTTTTTCAATTAGGACATCAAGCTTTTCTTTATATTTGTCAATAATTGCTGTATTGGTTTTGAGCTTAGAGTTTTTAAGTAATTCCTTCTCGTCTAAAAGTAAGTTTTCAACCGACTTTTCTTTACCTAAGGAGGAGACAGCATCAAGTACCTTTTCAGGATCTAAGTATATATATTGATCGTTATCCTTATTACATATTTTGGCAAGATCTAGTCGTTTATCTGCAATTTTTCTTTGTTCAAATGTGTCGCCCCATGAACGGTAAACAGAAATGTTTTCACCATTTTCTAGCAGGCCATTTGCTGTAAAGTTACAGCTCCCATCCATGAATATTGTTTTTTCATCTTTATCAATAAAAATGCCCTGCTTGTAATGAGCCATTTTATTGGGAAATAACATTACAGGAATTATTTCCACTCTATTATTTTTAATTAGATACTTTATACAATTAAAGAACTGTTCAGACTCACTTGTTAGAGAATCCTTTAGCCAAGTTAAATTTGAAATAAGTTGTTCATCTACCTCACTATCAGTTGCAGTATTTGAATCTAGTAGTTCTTTATCGGAACCATATAAAAAATGATTTGTGACTATTTTTATAGTGCCGCCGTTATAAATAAATTGGGCGAAGCCATATGCAAGTACCCTAATTGCAGATGAACTAAAGTAACCGAGTTTTAAATATACTGTTTTTGATTTAGGGAAGGTTTGAAGATAAAACTCTAACGGTAAATTGTCAGAATCAGAGCTATATTCGAAGTTGTCGGGGAATTTTATATCTAAGAAAGTCATATTAGTCCTTGCTAACCATTGCCATAATTCCGTTTTCCATGGCAAATCAAAATCCGTTACTCGTTTAAAATTATTGTACAACAATACTACATTCATTCTATTGATATAGATTAAAGAACACAATAGAAAAAACAAACAAAATCATAATATTACAATTAGTTAACAGAGTGTAAGTAAAAACGGCAGCCTGCTGTTTAAATGTACAGTTTTATTCCAATATTTTACTTTAACCTTGAAGAATAAACATATAGTATTACCTCTGGGCAATTTCTCCAGAGGTAGAACAGGAATGAAAGCTAAATTTACCGGTCACGACACTTTCCCTTTACGGTATGGATGGTTATATAAAGCAGTTAACCATCTGAATTCCGGTGGTAAATTGCAAACAAGTAAGGAAGAAGAAACACAACAAGCAATAATTAAGCTCGGTGTGGGTAAAAATATGGTCAATGCTATTCGCTATTGGGCAGACTCTGCTGGACTTCTTCAAAGCAATAAAGAGCAAAATTTCACCATTTATTCCTCCTCTGAAAATGGAGATTATCTTTTTAATGAAGAAACGGGTAAAGACCCGTATTTAGAGCATATTGGATCAATCTGGTTGATTCACTTTTGGTTATGTTTCAATCAAAATGAAATGACCGCATATCGCTATTTTTTTAATATTTTTAATGGTGAGTATTTTGAAAAACAAATACTACTTGCTCATATGTCAACAGACATTAAACAGCTTACCTCTGGTGATGTTTCTTTAAATGAAAGCACTATACAAAAAGATATAGATACATTTTTGAACACATACAGTAAGAAATTAAAACAAAATTCAAAAATAGGAGATGAAGAGCAATTTAACTCTCCTCTATCTGAGTTGAATTTACTTCAAGATAACGGCAAAAATTATTATCTAAGTGACTTAAATGAAAAAGAAGAAATGCCTATCGAGGTGTTTATTTATGCTTTATTAAAGTTTGTACAGAAAGAGTCAAAAATATCAAAAGTGGCAAAGGTAAATTTCAAATCTCTTTTATTAGATGCATATTCTCCGGGCAGAATATTTCGACTCTCGGAAAAAGGGCTTGGAGCTAAGTTAGATGCGGCTCAAACTTATTCAAACAACAAGATATTATGGCTTGATTCTTTAGGTTTAAGACAGATTTCAGTAGATGATTCATACCTTGACGCAGAGTTAGCAGTATTAAATAAATACTATGAAGAGTGTGCAAATGGATAAATTACTAGTAGACGTAATGCAACGATATAAAAGCTCTACTCGTATTGATGGGCAGTTAGATGATAGTAAAGTATTTATTGATAACTTTATCCTACATGGCACAGCAATTAATGTACTAGAAACAATCAGCAGAGATTTCGAAGGTAGCGAGCAACGAGCATATAGTATTACTGGGCCTTATGGATCGGGTAAGTCTACAATTGCACTATTTTTATCTTTATTGCTTTCTACTAATAAAGATGAACGCGACTATGCTGAAGATTCTTTAGATTGTGCTGAAGGATTGAAGTCTGAATTCCTTACTCGTTTTAAAATTAACAAAGGCTGGAAAGTAGTAAAACATGTGTGTGCTATGGAATCTCCTGCACATGCTCTTTTATTATCAATTGCTTCCTCTTTAAAAGTTAAACTTAACAAAAGTGATTTATGTAATTTCACAGACAATGAATGCTTAGATAGAATTAAAGAACTGTTAAATACTAAATCAATTAAAGAAGACGGTGTTTTAATTTTACTTGATGAAATGGGCAAGGCTCTCGATTATTGTTCTAACGAAAACAAAGATTTATATATATTTCAGCAGCTAGCTGATATTGCCCAACAATCTGACAATCAAATTATTTTAATCAGCTTTTTGCATCAGCCCTTTACTGAGTATGCGAAAAACAAAGACTCAAAACTTCAGGAAGATTGGGCAAAAGTACAAGGAAGGTATAGAGATTTAGGTTATAACCCTTCTGTTGACGAATCATTATTTTTGCTAGGTGATGCAATTAGTAAATCATCAGATAAAATTAATGAACAGCTTACCAATCAACATCAACAGTCTGTTGAAGTAGTTAATAATTGCTTTAAAAGTAAAACAAGAAATACGTCTGATCTATTTAAAACCCTCCCTTTAGACCCTTTAGTTAGTTTGCTTTTAGGTCCCATTTCTAGAAGAAGTTTTTCACAAAATGAAAGAAGCTTGTTCGGATTTTTAGCCTCTCATGAAAAATACGCTTTCCGTGAGTTTTTAGCTGATAACTATGAGCAAGGTAGCGATTTAAGTGAATTATATTCAACTGATAATTTATGGGATTATCTACATCATAACTTATACCACATAATAGTTACTTCACCTGATAGTAAAGCGTGGTTGGAAAGTTGTGATGCTATCGATAGAGCAACTAAAAGGGGAGGTAATCTCCACAGTTCAATCACAAAAATTGTATCTTTACTTACTTTATTTGGTTTTAATCAGCATTTCCACGCCACCAAAAAATTTCTTCTAAACTACTTTGAGTGTAAAGGGTATAAACAAGCGGAAATAGATAGTGCGCTCGTTGATTTAGAAAAATGGACTGTAATTATTTTTCGCTCGGCTCACAATGGCTACTTTATTTTTGAAGGTAGTGATATTGATATTAATAGTCTGATAAAAAATCAAAAGGAAAAGCTAAAGTCTGGTGTAGATTGGACCTCGGTATGTGATGTTAGCAGTAGTATTTTAGCAACGTCTCATTATCACAAAACAGGTACAATGCGATGGGCTAATAAACTCATCATTAATGCAGTTGATAGCCAATTACTCAATAACTTAGCTATTGAGCCTGTTCACGGGAAATCTTTTCTAAATTTTGTAATTCCAATAAATAACAAAGCTTTTTCTCAGTTAACTAAGCTAACTACTGAAAATAAACACATAGTTGTCGGAAAACCACAATCACTGATTAAATTGAAAGACATTGCGATTGAATTAATTGCATTGGAAAAAGCTAGAAAAGAAGAAGCTACAGTTGTTAGAGATAAAATAGCTATCAGAGAGTTAGACACTAGAGTAACTTCATTTAAGCAAGCTTTATCTAATGAACTTGATCGGGTATTTATTACGTCTATTTGGTCATATCAAAGTAAAGAATTAAGTATACAACCTTTGTCCTCTGTTGCTTCCTTCGTTGCAAATCTGATTTTTTCTAAAGCCCCCAAAATTATTAATGAATTAATAAACAAGGCTAAACCATCAGGGAGTGCTAATTCTGGGATTAAAAAGCTACTTAAAGCAATGGCTGAAAATGCAGACAAAGTCGTCTTAAATTTACCTGATAAGACTTTCCCTGCGGAGAAGGGGCTTTATTACTCAAGTTTGGAAAACTTTGGATTACATATTCAAAATAGTGAAGGCAAGTATAAATTTTCTATGCCTTCAACTGATAACCCTAAGCTTAAAGCGTTATTCGAAGAGACATTAGATTTTATAGTCGATAGTAGCGGCATTATTAGAACCTCTGACATAGTTGAACTATGGAGTAAAGAACCCTATGGTTTAGCCAAAGGTGTCATACCCATCTGGTTATTAGCGCTATTGCAAGCGAATAGTAATCAATTAGCATTTTATGATTTTAATGGTGTAACGAGTAAATCAACTTTTATTAATGGCGCAGATGAAGAATTTGCAATGAAGCTTCTTCAGCAGCCTGAATTAATAGGCATTCAGTACGTAAAGATTGGCCACTCAACCATTAACTACCTTAATAAAATTGCACAACCTTTTAAATGTGACGTTGATGAAATATCACCCTTAGTTGTTGCTCAAACATTAGTTTCTTTTTATAGCAAGTTATCTCCTTGGACTCGTAATACAAAAAATCTAAGTAAGGAATTATTAAAGTTTAAAGATATAACAAAAGTTGCGTCTGATCCTAACGATTACTTATTGAAGGAACTACCCCAAATTTTTGGGAAAAATAAATCTATTGATGATATTAAATCGACCGATATTAGTAGCATTAAAGACCAACTTGAAAAAGCTCATGAAGAAGAACTCCTTAAATTTGAAAGCAGAATTAGAGGGTATATAACATTTTCAGGAAATCTAGTTAAAAACTGCAAAAAGGTAGCTAGCTTTACAACGAACCCTAAAGTAGAAACTTTTGCTATACGATTATCGGAGTTCTCTAGTAATAGAAAATGGGTTTCAGCAATCATTTCGCTACTATCGGGAAAAGCAGAGCGAAACTGGGATGATAATGCTATCTCTAAAGCAAACTCTGTATTGGTCGAGATTATTACCAGGTTTAAACAAGACCTTCTCTTATCCGATTTTGGCGACATTGAGTACAAAGCTGTTAATAAAAAATATCAGGGTGAACTAAAAGAAGTAAGTAAAAGTATTTCAAAACTTGATAAAGCTGAGCAGCAAGCCGTACTTTTAACAATGCTTGAAGATTTAATGGAAGCATAGGGGCAGATAGACATAATGGAAAAGACTCTACACGTATTAGGTTTATCCGGAGGCAAGGATAGTGCCGCTTTAGCTATGTATATGAGGGATAATTACCCAGAATTAGATATGCAATATTATTTCACAGATACGGGTAAAGAATTGCCTGAAGTGATAGATTTTGTAAACCGACTAGAGGGGTATGTTGGTAAAATAGTTGACCCTTATGAAGAGGTTTTTTCTTCTAATAGAGAAAAAAAGGATTTTGATTACCATTTAAGACAACATAAAAATTACCTACCTTCACCTCAGGCGAGGTGGTGTACTATTCAAATGAAATTAGTGCCATTTGAAAAATGGATTCAAGTAAAAATGGAAAAGGAAGGGTATACCAAAGTAATTTCATATGTAGGTATTAGAGCTGATGAACCTGCACGAGAAGGCTTCCTAACAAATAATGTTACTTCAGAATACTTGACTATCAGTATGCCTTTTCGCGAGGATGGATTAGACCGAGATGATATTTTTGAAATACTTAGAAAAGCAGACTTATTGGGTAATGAAGAAGAAGTAATTTCTTACAGAAAGTTATTCGTTAATTCCTTAACAGGTGAGCCGATAGACCCAACTGACGAAGCTAAGCTTGATTTAATGAAGGAATTAATTGAAACAAGAAATACGGATGTTGAGGAGATAGTTGAAGGTGCTGCTTTAGCACCCCAACTTACGCCAGAAACGTTACTTAAAATTGTTGAATCGAAAGATCAGGGTAAGCCTGGTTATTATGGTTGGAGATCACGTAGTGGCTGCACCTTTTGTTTCTACCAACAAAAAATTGAATGGTTAAGGTTAAAAGAGATTTATCCTCAGGCATTCGAAGAAGCTAAAGCATATGAAAAGAAGGCAGAAGATGATCGAGGGAATGGAACATTTTATTGGCTAGGCAAAGGAACTCCACTTTCTTCGCTAGAATCAGAAACAAGAAAAATTGAAATTATCGAGAATCACGAACTGCGAGTTAAAAGATTCGAGAAAAAATTAAACCGAAGATCAAACCTATTGCGAGCAACAGTTAAGGTATCAGATACCGACAGCATGGATGAGATATACGATGAAGCCGAAGGTGGTGGAGCTTGTGTGACCTGTTATAAATAAAAGGAATTTTGGTTTTGTTAGAGCGCTCAAATGTCGATTTTCCTATGTGGAGAAAAAAAGTTGATGCCACTTTCTTGAAAGAAGGCTCTACACCTATTCCTAAATGGTTATTAATTATTTGGGATATCCAAAAGACTTTCGAAAATGTAAGGTCTAAAAAAGATCCATCAGCACAAGTAGAAATCAATCTCAATAGGCAGGGCTTTGAACGAAAAAGCTTCACAGGACAAGTTGCGAAGATCAAACATTCTACGGGATTTAGATACCGATTATATTTTGAAGAGAAACTCATTGATGAATTAAGAAAAACTTACTTAATGTCATTTATGAGAAGCCTGGAGGCAGAACTTTCTGAAAATTCATCGAATAGAAATATTGAAGAGGAAATTTCTTTTTGGGAATTTATTGATATTGAGTTTGATGTTGCCAACAAGACCTTTATCTTTAGTGCTCATTACCAATTGAAGCCTCAATTCCCTAATCTTTTTAATCGCTTAGTCAATTCTGCACCTTTAAAAAGAATAAGCGCAGAGGTGCTTGATAAAGACTCTCTAAGCATTCATAAGCAAGATTGGTCTGAAAGAAATAATTATAAATTAGAACTAGGTGCTCAAAACGTTATATATATGCTACTTGATGAGGTAAGTAAGCTAATTTATGTAGGTGAAGCTAAAGATATGATTCGTAGGTTTAATGCAGGTCACCCTGATATTAAGCAATGGACACACTATAAATATAATGTTTTACCCGACCCCCTAACACCTTATAGGCTTACAATTGAAAGAATGCTAATTCGTGATTTGGCCTGCATATTAGGGAATAAACAAGATATAAATTCTTTCAAAATTTCTGAATTCAAGTTAGCTAACAGAAAAATTGATAAGTAGACAATTACAGCCGTTAATCAAAAAATTTATTTTGAAAATGTGTATCTTTCGGACAAAAATATGAAGTTTCTCTATATGTTTTGTAGCAGGTTTCACATAACTGTGTAATACCGGTATGACTTGTGCAGCATTCCCCTCCAATTAACGACCCTAAAAACGAGTTGTTAGATATTTCAAATTTGCTATTGCAGTCATCGCATATATACAAAGGCATTAGATATATTTCCGTTATGGATTAAACGCCTTTCATCTTAATTTTATAGGCTGATATATTAATTAGACCATAAAGGATGATTGTGCAAATACAAACAGATGAAATACTTTAATATTTCTATATGGCGATAGCTTTTTATCATCCCTAGCCTAAAAAATTACTGTGGCTCAATTTATGAGTGTTTTAATATTTCTTTAACTAGTACATTGATTGAGTCGTATTCTATATCGAGAGGGAAACTGATTCTGAAAGTTTTATCTGCAAGTTCTCTGTTTAAACCTATTGATGTCAGAACATGTGAAGGTTCAATTTCTTTGGAAGAGCAAGCAGAACCTTGAGCTAAGCTAAGCACATTTTCATTGTTTCGAACTAATGTTTCAGTATCAGTTTCTGGTAGTGTGATTGATAAACAATGACCTAATGTGTTCAGTCCATTCTCACTAAATTTTATTTTTCCTTGATTCAGCTTACTTAGAAAATATTCTTTTATTTCCTTTTTTTTAAATGTTGAATAATATTGTTCAAAGTACTTAATAGCGGCACCAAACCCTATTATTAAAGGTGCAGCAACAGTACCTCCTCGTAAACCATCTTCTTGACCAGCTCCGTGTATCACAGGCATTAAATGCCTTTTACGTAAATCACGAATATAGATTGCACCTATACCCTTTGGCCCGCCAATTTTATGAGCGGAGAATGACATTACATCAACATTTAAATCATCTGCATCTATATTTGTTTTTTGAAAACTTTGAGCTGCATCACTATGAAATAATACTCCAGCATCGAAGCAAGCCTGGCCAATATCAGCAATAGGATTAATTGTACCAAGCTCATTATTTACATGCATCACAGAAACTAAAGCCGTATCAGGTCTGATTGCGTTAGCTACTGAATCAGCTTCAATTATTCCATCTTTATTTGGTTTCACGTAGGTAATTTCGTAACCAATGGATTTTAAGTAATCACATATAGCAAATACACATTTATGTTCAATCTGTGTGGTTACAATATGCTTTTTATCTTTTGATATTTCGTTACCTAAAAGCAAACTTTTAAAAGCAATGTTATTAGATTCTGTCGCACCACTCGTAAAAATAATTTCACTTGGGTATGCACCTATTTGATCTGCTAGTTGTTCTCGAACTTTATTAATTTCATCAGAGACTTGCTCTCCTAACAAATGGCTAGAAGCTGAATTAGCATATAAGCTTTCAAAAGCATCTGATAAAACTACCTTTACTTCAGGAAGGAGCGGATAGGAAGCTGCTGTATCTAAATAAATCATTCGAATAAAGTCACTTGAAAATTGTAGTACGAAGAAAAAATTATTCTAACATCAAAGCTTCTATAAAGGCATTTTCCTTTAACTACAGCTAATCGTGCAGAAGTGAATTACACTTTATGTCCATGCTTCAGCTTTAATACAGCAAATATATCTCAATTAATAGGGGCCACAAATTAGCGAGTAAATAGTAAATATAGTCCATACTTTAAGAGGAAAAATAACAGGAGTAGTTTTAATGTTACTACCAATCGTTCTAATGCTAATTTGTATTCTTGGTTTTTTAGCGCAGTCCACTGGGTTGTGTATGGTTAGAGGAGTCAACGAATGGAGAGCAGGCAATAAAGAATTCCTATTAGCCATCCTCTTTAGTGGAATTCTAGCTTGGGTTGCTTCTTTATTTGCTCATTACACAGATATACCGCTTAAATTTAGAACTTATCAAATAAGTGCTTGGTTTATTTTCGGAGGGGTGCTTTTTGGAGTAGGCACAGCCTTTAATCAAGGTTGTGGTGTGTCTACTTTAGGAAAGTTAGCTCGTGGTGATTCTAATATGATCGCTACAATTGTTGGCTGGTTAGTCGGGTGGACAATACTAGCCCATTGGCAACCTAAGGTAGATGTAATGAAGAACCCGTTACCAGACAATATAACTTATTTACTATTAATTATTGGTTCCCTAGCTCTCATTATTTGGGCTTTTCTTGGTAGTAAGCAACGACAAACTCTGTGGTTTAGTATGATGGGGATTGGGTTACTTGCTGGGTTTATTTTTCTTTATGAGCCTAAATGGCCGCCAAGTGGATTACTAAACCAACTAAGCAATGCTTTGACTAGTGGTAGTGAAAAAAACTGGCCTGCAATTGAGCAATACTTGCTATTTATCGCATTACTTTTAGGTATGTTTTTAGCTGCCTGGAGAACAAATAAGTTTTTGTTTGTTCCTTTAAATTTAAAACGTTGGGTTGAGCACCTCTTTGCGGGAACTCTTATGGGGATAGGTGCTTCGTTAGCCGTTGGCGGAAATGACTCTCAATTATTGTTAGCCCTTCCTGCTTTTTCGCCAGCAGGTTTGGGAGCTGTAACAGGCATGTTAGCTGGTATTTGGGGTGGGTTATTTGTTAGAGACAAGATCTTAGTTCGAACCTGATATAAGATAAATTGTGTATATCACTTATGAAAATAGGGATTTAAGAAATCAGTAACTTTATTAACGTTCCTGCATACGAACTCATTTAGCCCTAATTTTTTTGATTCTCAATTAGTTACAATCAACCTATTGTTTATAAAGAAGATAGTTCGCTTTTGACACTATCTATTTTTATTGCCATTTGAAAACACAACCACTACCTTTAGTTATACCTTATCCCAAAAAATCGTATAGTGATGACGAACCAAAACAATATAATTTGCCTAGGTGTTAACGAGCTTTACCAAGTCAAAAAAGCTCGATATCTCCCAACAACACTACCAACTCTGTGCTTTTTTGAGTTTACTCAAACGCTACAAGATACAATCGATAACGCTAGAAAATTATTGTTTGAACAAAGTCTTCATGAAATCACGATTCATACATCCAATGTAAATTGGTACTTTAATTTAACCAACCGCTATCACCATAATATTCGAAGCTTAATGCATGTCGATGCCATGAACATTAGTTTTTCGGGCATGCTTAGAGCATACAAACAACCACATTTTTCTACCGCAAATATCAGCATCAACCAACTTCAATTTAATCGAATCCCTATTAATTCAATAAACCTAGACCAATTAACTACTCCATTAGCTAAAGGTCTGATTAATAAAATCAAACAACTATCTCGCCAGCTTACCGAAAAAGAAGAGGTCTATTACAATATTGAACCAATAGTCAGTAATTTAAGAGAGTTAGATGAAAAAACAGCATTTGATATACATTTAGAGCGTTGTTCACAACTCGATTTACTAAACAGGCAAGAAAATCAAATTTACGCAACAATGACAGCACTTGAAACTGAAATGAACTACCTGTCAGAGCAGCTGTTATATCAGGTGTTTGGGTTATCAAAGGGAGATTGGCTCAGTTATGTATCACAAAATGACGCCGCCTTAACCCAACTTCAATTTGAGCAATGTCGAGTTTACGGCGACACCATAAATATTATTGGTCCAAGTATTACTAAGGCCGGAGTACTTGGTAAACGGGAGCAATACATCAATATTGAATTCGGGGCAGAAAAATGAATATTCAAAAGCTTATATCATCTGTTCGTCAAGCTAAGAAGCTTCGTCCTCTCAATGACTTTCATCGCGCACCGCGCAGTGGCATTGATGTGATGACTGAAGAATTTAATGATGCCTTATACCTACTCAAAGAGTTGTTTAAACAATTTAAAGCGCATGGTTGCAAAATAGACATCTCCTTCTACGGTGAAGTATTTGTTTTACTACCTGAAAGCGTACATAGGTTTGAACTCGCAATATCTGACCGGCCTTATATCAAAAACGCTAAAGATTTATTAAAAAAGCTAGAAAATGTTCAATTTCTAAAGTTAGATAATATGGATGTGAATAACACGCTAACCGTATCAATCAAAACAATACGTCCTCGTGCAGAGTGGAAACATTTTTCGGTTTCTGAATTTAAAAGTGAATACGGTTTATTTGCAGAAAGTATCCTAAAGGAGCTACGCCAACGAGTACGCTACTACAATAGTCCAGATACAAATGAATGGACGGTTAATCATTCAAGTGCTGAAGATAAACTAGCGGTTATTCATTTTGGTGGAGCATTATTGGGGCCTGCATCAATGCTGTATTATTTATCTCAGCATTTAAGAAAAGTGATTTATGTGAACGATTTATCTATCAATGGAAATCAAATTACGGTCAATAAATCTTATCCTGGCGATGAAACAAATCATTACTTTGGCAAAAAAGAAGATGCTTTTTTTAAAAAATACTTGTTTGATTATACTGCAATGAGTCACGAACATGACAAAAACAACTGAAAATGCTCTGTTCAATTATTCCAATATCACTTTCACTGCTGATTATGAAGATATTGACGCTCAATATCGATTCATTATTAACAGGCTTCTTATGAAATTGAATGCATTGATGACTCAAAAATCGGCTTTTATTGATGTTTACTATGTAGATGTCGGTCCCATTAGCAATATCCCAACGCTGCACTTTGTTATAAAAGGAAACATCAGCAATCAAGAGCTAGATTCTTATCTAGAATCTTGGACAACAGAGTTTAAAAAACTAATTAAAATAGGAACAATATGATGAAAATTGCAGTTTTCTCAGATATACATAACGAGTTTGAATACTGGTTTCCTGGCAAGGTTGAAGCTGATGTTGTTGTATTGGCAGGAGATATCCATATTAATTGTAAAAGTATTGGGTTTGCTAAGAAGTTCAGTCAACCAGTCATATTTATAGCGGGCAATCATGAGTATTATGGCTCTGAGTTTCATAAAACTAATGAAATGATGAAAGAGGACTCTAAAAACACCAATATTCACTTTTTACTCAATGGTTCAGTAAAGATTGCTGACACGCTTTTTATCGGTGGCACTTTATGGACTGACTTTATGTTACTAGGAAAAGAATTAAGAGATAAATGTATTTTTGAAGCGGCTGTTAAAATGAACGATTTTCATAAGATTAAATTTTTTGACGGTAATAAATATCGTAAATTGAAGCCATCTGACACAATCAAAATGCACGAAGAAACTCTCAAATTTTTCAAAGATGAAATTATACAATCTGACGCTGAAAAAATAGTGGTTGTATCACACCACGCACCATCGCCTCTTTCTGAACAAGATGAATTCAAGGGGGGTTACCTATCCTCTGCCTTTAACTCAAACTTAGACGACTTTATTAGATCAAGTACTATCGATTTATGGATCCATGGGCACACACATCACAATGTTGATTATATGCTAGGGAATACAAGGGTTATTACAAACCAACGAGGTTACGCTGGTTATGACTTATGTAAAAACTTTAATGAAGAACTGATTATAGATATTTAGACTCAAAAATACGCTCTAATACGGCCCTTTAAAATCAAAGAAATATACCATCGATTAAACACCTGACCCCGCTAATTAGAAAAAGGTCATTTTGTCACTCAGCAGTACCAAACAACCAAGGTGAATACAGTGAAGACGATAGTTAAGCACTGGTACATCATTAAAGTATTAGACCCAAAAGATGAATCACTTCTGGGGCAGTTACTGTGGGGGATTGTTGTAAATGATGAGAGGAATCGTTTTAATTATGGCGATTATGTTAGCAGCTCGGTAATAAAAGAGATTAATCTTGAACTTAAACTTGTCGTAACCAATTCTAATAGTGAGTACGTAATTCAAGGCGAAGGCAATGAATTTTCTGTTTACTTTTCTGAAGTGAAATTACTGGATAAGGGATTTAGCCCAGAGCAAATACTTCAGGTAAGACAATCTGAGGTTAACAATAAAAAAAAGCATTAGTAATCTTAGCTCAGTTATCCTCAGCCCATAACTAAAAGTCAGTTGTTATTGCGTTCATAAGCAGGGATGTTAACGAAGTCATCATCCCCTCGAGCAACAGCCTCTTTTAAACTCACTTTACGCGATTTCCTGGACTCAATAGATTCACCAAAAACATGAAAATGCGCCCTTTCTATTAACTCCAGAGCTTCATCGTTTGACATCAAGCCCATCACTTTACCGGCTTGAATAAAACCTTCCGTACGGTGTTTTTGTGTATCGTCTTTTTGATGAAGCTTTGCTTTTTCAAAAATGATGACGAGTTGCTGATGGCAAGAAGCAATGAAATCTTGTTTATCCATGTTAATTATCCTTAGTAATTGTATTTATCTAACGAGCACTTCTTAACGCCATTAACACCTTAGTACTAGAGAATTGAATTTTCGGCTACTTAAAAACATCCAAAAAATGATTTCCGTTAGATGACATAAGCCAAGCCAGTCCGCCACAATTAACGATAACGGTTAGCCAAAAAACGGTTCTAAAATCTCTTTTTTGGGATTTGTGTCTAAGTGTTTGCTGCGCAATTACAGCACCCGCCCACCCGCCTATTAAAGCAAGAGAATGTAGTGTACTTTCAGATGTGCGCCAAGCATTTCGCTGTGCTTTGGATTTATCTGATGCATAAGCAATAAAAGTTACGATGCTAGCACCGAAATAAAATAAGGCTAAATTCTTCGGTATGTAGCCCATGAAAAAGGCGACAGCGATTAATCCTAGGAAAATAACTGATAAGTAAATCGAAAACTGATTTACGCTTTTAGCTTCTTTTTTCTTTAATTTTTCACCCGAAAAAGTCGCATCATTGGCGCAATAGCGTCCTTGTTTATCTTTAGCAATAGAAAATGTAATTACGTCATTTACTTTAGGTGTTCGTTTTCGATTTGATAATCCTGTTTTGTGTATAAAGACATGTTCACCACCACCGTTGGGTGCAATAAAGCCAAACGCTTTATCCTCATTCCATTTTATTAACTTCCCTTTTAAACGCATAGTTCAATCCTTTATGAGCACTTAGACGATGCTAAGTAGTACATTATAAAACATCATTCGTGGGCTATTGTGATGTCTCTACTTTCTTACGCTGTTCGACAGCTTTAACTTTATTTTTAGTGATTTTCGGCGTTTTCAAATCTTTGGGTTTCAAATCAAGTTTAGCCAGCGCCTTCTCTAATAAGTACCTGTATTGCTCACCCTTACCACTATACATCTCAGCCATTTCATCGTAGGTGTATCCAAAAAGTAAATCAAATATCAATTTTTGTTCTTCGTCTGTTATCTGTTTTTCTTCAAGAGCAACCATCAAGTCCGCTTCAACAACACTCTGGGAGGAATGCTCAACGTGTAATTGTGATGAGCTATCAACAAGCCATTCTTCCTGGGTTGCTTGGTAATCATTTGGTTTATAGTGACGAGCTCTAACAGAGGCTTCTTTCGCGTTGTCATGTGCTCGTTCTTCTTTTAATTCACTACCAACACCCCACTTATCATCACTCCATCGGCTAAGGCGAACATTACATTGGTTTATCACCGAGCGGTGTAGGTATTTGATGATGTAATTTTTTTCCGTTTTGTAGCGCTTCAAAAGCCTTTGTTGCCGCTCATCTAATTCCGCTTGAGTTTTAACTTTTTTGGGTTTATCAAATTCACTTTTTTCAATTTCCGGTACAGGCACTGCACTAAAGCCCGCAATCAAACTTGCAACTGCATTACCGACGAAGTCTTCGCCTATTTTAATATATTCATTTGATGCTTTGGTAATGAAGAAAAGTAGCTTATTTCTTACTGTTTTTTTAGCTCCCGGCAATATTTTTAAATATTGAACAGCAATTTCATTCTTTATTTCAATTATTTTTTTGTCAGTAATCTTCATTTTTTACGTCTTATTTACGTTGTTTCGTACCAAAAGGAGTAGCAAAACTGTCAATATTTTTTCAACTGTCAGGACAATAAAACTGGCCATTATTAATTTAGTTTAACTTTTTCATCAAAAACTTTCCGTTTTTTATTTCCAATTAGATAACTCATATGTAGGCAGAAAAAAGAGTAAACAAAAATGAGTTAAATCATTGCGCTTTAAAATTAATTTCAGAATATTTTCCGTTTTTTGATGTTAATTAGATAACTAACATATGGAAACGAAAAGATATCAATTTGACTTAATTAGACGTTATTTAATCCAAGCTGTCAAAAACGTGATTTTCACGAAGGAAACTAAAGTAGCTGGATATAACGACGACATAGTATAACAAAAAATAACTCAGTCTTTTCAATGGTTAACAAGAAAGATCCAGAGGTGTATAAGTTGAAAAAACCCAGAAAATGAACAATACTTTTACATGGTAAAAACCCATACATAGGCAGTTTTATTAAAGATAAATATAAATTTTAAAAGCTAAGTAAACGAAAAGCACTCTAGCAATCAAAAAGGTAAATATTATGAGTATGGGAAAGCAGCGAATCGGCATTACTAATTCATTGAGAGATAATTGGGTTGCAGAATTTGAAAAAACAATAGCGGCTGGTAAGTATGTACCATTCTTGAGAACTCAAGATGTCAGCTCTTTTGGCATTAGAGCACGAGTGCCATGTCCGTATGACCAAGGACGCGTTTATCACACTATGTCATTCAACGAGACGCTAACATTAACCGATTTGTTACGTGATCCAGCAATTGTCGATATTAAAGAACAATATCCGGTTACAGATATTGAAAAATCTAGAGCCTTCGCGAATGCAATGGGGATTCGTCACCCCCGTTACATGTGGAGTGCAGTGGATTCAATTATCACTTGGGATTTCCTTTGCACTCTTATAGACGGAAGCATAAGAGTCATCAGTGTTAAGCCAAAAAGCTTACTTACTGATAAAAGAACAAAAGAAAAAATGAAATTAGAGGAGGTTCTTGCCGATTCATTGGGATATGAGTACAAAATCACAACCGATGAAGACATTCGAACTGAAAAAACAAGAAACTTACTTCGAGTAAAAAGAGGCGCAAAACTCACTTCTGAACTTGAAGCCTTTTACCCAAAATGGTTCAAAGCCTTTGTTAAAGCGATTAAGAAGCATCAACATGAAACGCTGAGCTTTTCTATAGCCTTACTAGCGAAAAAACTACACATTCAATATAACCAGTCCTTTACATTAATGCAGCACGCTTTCTGGAAACAGCATGTTATCTCTAGTGATTTGTTGCCATTGCGCCCCGAATCATCTCCATACCTACTGGAGGTAGCATCAAATGTTTAACTTAAATTCAATGTTAATACCTGAAGATTCAAAACTCATTTCAGAAACGATGTGTGTTGCCGCGATATTTCGAAAACGTGGAGATGTATTTTTATTACCATATTTTACTACCGGTGAAAATGCTACCAAAAGCCCCGATAGAAAACCCCAAAAGTATAAATTAAACGAAATACACGCCCAAATAACAGCTGAAAAAATATCATTAAACACAGTAAAACTTGAAGCATTTAAAGATGTTCCTGATGAGTATTTGTACAATAAAGATGGAGATCCTTTACCATCGACTATTCAGCGCAATGGTCGATATGAAGTTGTCAAAAAACTATTAAGTTATGACGATGAGCTTTATTACCCCATACACGGGAAAGGGGTGATAGCTATAACTGCAAAGCAACTTAAGGTCACAAGAACAAACGCACAGCGCTACCTAAATAATTTTTATCGTGGCGGACGGCACATCAATTCGCTAATCCCTGCAACGGGTAGGCATTCAAGCTCACCTGAACCTGGCAGTAGAAAGATAGGAAGGCCTAGAGCAACTTCAGTAAAAGGGATTGTTGGCAAGAATGTCACACGACAAGATAAAAAATATATTAAACGTGTTGCTCTTAAATTCTATTTAAGCAAAAAGCTTCTTTCCATCAAGAAATGCTATCAAATATTAAAAGATAAGCATTATTACAAACAGAAAGGCTCAATCGCACCAGATGGAACTCAAAATAAAACTATCCATTTAGGCCCAAATGAGATTATAAGTGAAAACCAATTTAGGGATTGGATCCCTCAAGTAACGGGGCTCTCGCGAAATCAAATCCGAGCCATACGTCGTCAAAGTTCAGATCAAAAAGCAAACTTTGCAGGAAGAGCCGGGCATTCGGATTTCGAGGCTGACGGCCCAGGTGATTACTGGCAAATGGATTCAACTGAAATAGATCTCGAACTTGTTACCCCCTACAACCGACTAACCACTGTTTTACGGGCAACAATCTACGTTGTTCGAGATGTATTTTCACGTTCAATTGTTGGAATTCATCTTGCTCATGGTAATGCTTCATGGAAAGAAGCACGGGTAGCACTGTTTCATGCCATTAGAAACAAAGTTGAATTCGCAAAAGAGTACGGTTTAGATATCTCTGAAGACGATTGGGTTGAACATGGTGCACCAGCAAATTTATTAGTCGACAACGAAGAGTTCCAAAATAAAATCAGTGCGTCAGTTGGTAAAGATCTAAATTTAACAGTTCAGTATGCAAGAGCATACCAAGGTGATGACAAAGGGTTATCTGAATCGTCATTTCATATGATTCATTCAATGTTAAAAAATGAAGAAATACCCGGTTTTAGATATAAAAAGCTCTTAGGTAGAAATAGGAATATTCCATTAAAAACGGCATGTTTAACCGTTTATGAAATGCAACAGATCCTGATCATATATGCCATTTATCACAATAATCACATTTGGAAAGACAATTTCCCTCTTGAAGAATCAGCAATGATGTCTGGTATTAAAAATGTTTGCCGGGAATATTGGGATTGGGGAATGGCGAACCGAAATTACTACTTAACCTACAAGCCTGAAAGGCAGCTTTATTTATGTTTACTAGAAGTAGGTAGATTAACAGTTCATAAGACTCACCTCCATCTACAGGAAGTTGGAGCTGATTACTATTGTGAAGAAATTAGTTTATCTGGTTATCAGGATAGACCATTGGTTGGTTCGTCAAGAACTCATAAAACACTTTCCTGTCGATACATTCGTACAGGTATTAACAGGATCCTAATTGAGTTTAGAGGAAAGTTAGTTCCCGCTTATTTACACTCTGATTTTAAAGCATGTAGAAAAATGAGCGTGTTTGAGTTTAAGCAGTGGAAGCTAAATACAAAAATAGACAAAAGCATGCACGAACATGAACATTCAGGTGCTGCAAGTGACTTTTCAGTAGCCGCTGCTCACATTGTGGATGGTGCTAAAACAAAGAAATCAGAAACCAAAAAGTTAGAAAACAAAGCTTTGCCTGCAAATAAAAAAGAGGCTTCTGAAGTACTTATTAAAGAAGATGATCAAAAAGAAAATGAGCGATTAGATACTGCTGTAATGCATGAAATTGAATTCTCTCATACTACCAATAACACAACCGTTGAAATAGAAAGTCAACCCGATATAGATAACGAAATACCTGATGACGATGATGAAGACGATGAATTTTTTGCCTTAATGGAGGAGCTGTAACTGTGGAAGAATTAATTAATGAAAAAGATAAAATTATTCGTATCGACGCTCAATATAACTCTAATTTACCAGAGGAATATCAAGACAACCCCTTAGTGTCAGCGTTACTGGAAAAACACTCTAAAAGTGATTTTATTTACCTAGTTTCTCAAATGCCACCGTTACAAATTGAGCATAGAGAACTAAATGCAAATTATAGAATGAAAAAAGTAGCAGAGCTTTTCAATTTGGTGATCCCAACAAGTCACTATTACGAAGTTTATTCCATTATTGAAAGAATGCTTTTCAATTCTTATGCTGACCGAAATCCAAATAAAAAAATCATTAAAATGCGCCAATGGTCGTTAGCTGTTCATAAACAAATGATGGACCAAAATTGGAAAAGAACTTCAGGAGAAAGCTTTTTGTATACAGGGCCTAGCGGAGTTGGAAAGTCAACTCTGATCACTAGAGTCGCACAAACTTTCCCACAAGTTGTCAACCACAGTGAATTTCAAGGTCAAAAGTATAATCAAGCTCAACTTGTTTGGATAAAGGTAAAGATTCCTTCTGATGCCGCAAGAAAAAGCTTTTCGGATTTATTTCTTGCAGAAGTAGATAAATGCTTGGGAACAACATATGCAAAAGATAATAAAGGAATCTCAATTGGTAAATATGAAGATTTATTTAGAACAATTGTATCAACCTATAAGCTTGGGTTATTGATCGTAGATGAACTCCAAAACTTAAGTATTGCGAAGTCTGGTGGAGATGAAGCATTTCTAAACTTCTTTAGTAGCTTATGTGACGACTTGGGCGTTGCTTTAGTGCTTATAGGAACTCCAGACTGCACACAGGTCTTAACTGAAACATTTACAGCATCTCGCCGACTAACTTCAGGAGGTGATATTCATCGAGATAGGTTTTCAAAAACAGATACAAACTGGAAGTTATTAGTCACCAAACTTTGGAACTATCAGTATGTGAATACTCCGAAAAAAATATCCGAGCTTGAAAATAAAAAGCAACAGATAATCGATCAACCATTGTTTGATGAGATATATGAAGTAACCGAGGGAATACCTTTCATTTTGACATTCATATTTGTTCAAGCGCAATTTATGGCTATTGAGAAACCAAATAAGCAAGGACAAGAAATACTTAATATTTTACAGCTACGTAAAGCTTTCAACCATGGTTCTCAGTTAATTAAAAATGCAGTGATTGCTATCAAAGATGGTGACACTGAATCTTATAAAGATTTAATTAGCTTAGCCGAGAAAGAAAGCTCTCCTGTAAAAATTCAGTATCTCAGAAGTTTGACTTGCTTACTGGATTCACAAAACCTAACCAAACAAGCAGCAAAAGATATTAGGTGTATTATCAAAAAACTTAGTGATAATTACATTTTGAATAAAAAAGAAAAAGAGCTACTCAAAACGGCCAGACTAAAACTGGACAATTCAATCATAGCAGGCGGGCTTGAGATAGAAGGTGAATTCGAGGAAGTGAAATAATGCTGCCATTTCATTGCCCCATCGAACCAGAAGAGCATTTACTTAGTTGGCTGTCTAGAGTTCATCTACTTAGTGGAAATACTGAATACAAGTACACCTCAGGTGTTTTAAACATTTCAAACAAACCATTAAAAGCATGTAACCACAATGAAGCATTTAGAGACTGCATTTCAGTTTCTAATAATTGTATTACACATAATACTGAAGCCTTTGACATGCACACGCCGTTTTCTTTATGGGCTTTATCTTTTTCATACAATGATTTTACTCATTGGAGGCGCAATAATGAGTATTTAATGCCCCAATGCCTAGAGCCCAGTAAGTTGGCTTTTCGCACTACATGGCAATATTGCCCTATTTGCTCTACTGAAGACATAGAAGGCTATGGTCACAGTTTATGGCATGTAAAACACCAGTTACCTAGCGTCACCCATTGTTATAAACACCGAAGTAAACTTGTGAGTGACTCTAAACTTCTGCTCGACTTGAGAAAAATGACACTACCTGAAGGGTATGAATTTGAAGCGCCTTCTTTGAATGATGAACCATTATTATTGGAGTGGAGCACCTTTGTTCTAAAGATCTATGAACAGCTCAAAAAGAATGGCCAACACGGAGAGATACTGAGAAGCAGAGTTAGGCAATACCTATCAGTACCTGATGAAATTAAAGCTATTAAAGGGAATTTAGTTTTCGCTTCTATGCAAAAGCAGTTCGATGAAGAAGTGCCTCATGAGTTACTCCGCCACTTATTTTTATTTTATTCACATTCATACAAACACCCACAAAGCGTTTTAAAAAGTACCTTAGGTTATTCTCCCCGCCCAAAAATCAAGCACCCCGTTTATTGGCTAATCATATTGTATTGGTTGAAAGACAAAATTTCGCTGGAAATGGCCTAATGAAGCAGGCACCTTTTCATTTGGAAATACCAGAAGATGAGGTGCCTTACAGTACAGTCACAAGGTACGCTCTTATTGGAGGTTTTAGAGCGCCAGTAGCGTTAAATCAAATTTACGGAAATCCTAAAAAGAGAATTCATCCATACTTACCTGGTTTCATTGGAAAATTTTCTGATTTTTTTGATTTGTGCCCTGATGACGTCATTAATAAAAGAACCATATTTCCGTTGGTAAAATATGCTCAGCAATCAGATATTGATGTTATTAAACAAACAATGATTCATCAATCTGATGACAAAGTGATTTTGAAAACAGCATTAGGTCATTCTCGATTCACCACATTTTATGGCCTTAAACATTGCCCCAAATGCACGCTAGAAGATATTGAACTGTATGGTTTTGCTTATTGGCACATTAGACATCAAATACCAGGTGTTGAAGCATGCTTTAAGCATGGGTGTACATTAATAGGCATTGCAATGGGAGACGGCAATAAGGATAGAGCTTTATTTTTACCCTCTCTTGAAAAACAATGCAGTCAAAAAGGTGGTGAATCGCAAATTTTATTGGCTCAATTTGCAGCTCAACTTTTTGATATAATTCTAAAGCAAGATATCGATTACAAACTATTCTATTCGAATTTACTTGAGCAAAAAGAACTTACTAGCTGTAATGGCGGCTTTATATTTATGTCGCGAATCCAATCTCTTATAAAAGAATATTGGTGTGGTTTATCTTATTCTGACCACTTAGGGTTGGGAGTTCCAAGGGTATTAAGCGATTTTAATTTTTTAGGCCCAATTTTAAGAAAAAAGACTCACTCACATGCACATCCCATTAAGCATATTCTTTTAGCATGCTGGCTATCTGATGGAGATATTAGAAATTTATTAGCTAGTAAAACTAGACCTCTTGCAGAAACAATACTAGAAAGTTATCAAGATGATGACATGGAAGAGACAGTGCTAAAATTATTAAAGCATGGGCTGAGTTTTAACAAAATTTATGAGAAAACAGGAAAGAGCCATTGTTATATTCGACGAATATCTGAACTTAATAACATTCCTCATCTTTCCAACTCCCAAGCTTTTTCAAAAGAAACTCATAGGGCTGTATTGATTAAAGCTCTTTATGGCATTCATCGCCAGGAAATTGCTGAATCACTAGGTGTTGGGCTAGGCTATGTTGAGCAAGTAATTTGCAATGAGCCTGGTATGAGCGAATGGCGTAAGCACCTTCGTATTCAGAAAAATGTATTAGCGGCATCTAGGTTACTTATATCATTAAGAAAGCAACATCCTGATTGGTGCAGAACAAAAATAAGAAAAGAGGCTCAAGCAGCTTATTTCATACTTTACAATCATGATAAATCATTGATTGAGACAATCTTACCTAAGGCTCAAACACCAGCCCATTATCAAAAGAATTGGGCAAAAGAGGATTCCCGCTTATTCGCGACAATAAGTAAATTATCTAATATTAAAAATCTCTCAATATCTGAAATTGGGAGACGTGTAAATGATCACAGCTACATTCGAACTTCGATACGAATGCTACCAAAAACCTATGAATTATTAAGGAGACTTGGAATATTAAAATAAAGCGATTCAAATTAACCTCATAAAAATTCGTCTAGTATTATTTAGAACTAAAAACTAAATTTTTGTAATGCTTTATAGATACATAAAAATAATTTTGTATCTATATTGAAATACATTAAAATGAAAGGTGTAATCAAATACAGATACTAACTTAGGTTGCATGTAATCTAAATCAGATACCCGAGATTGGACAGTGTAATCTAATTAGATTACACTAAATCAAAATGAACACAGGTATTAAGGTGACATTATGGCTACTTTCTCAGTAAGAAATCCGAAAGATATGGTTCGCTCAATGGTGCGAGAACAATACAAAGAAATCGCAAATTCAGCGACTAAACTTAAAGGTGCACCTATTATACCTGCGGAGGGCTGGGTTAGAACTATCCGAAAAGCACTCGACATGTCTGGTGCACAATTGGCCGAAAGACTGAATCTAAGCCGTAATCGTATTTCAATCCTTGAGCGACGAGAGGTTGAAGGTGAGATCACTATTAATCAGCTAAAAGATCTGGCTGAAAAGCTAGGTTGTGAGTTTACTTATGCTTTGGTGCCGAAAAAAGATGTGAGTTTAATCATAGAAGATAGAGCAGAGAAGCTGGCGAAAGATCGTTTATCGATAAATTCACAAAATATGTTCCTTGAGGCGCAAGTAATTTCCTCTAAAAAAGAAAAATTTCTTGTTAATGAGTTAAAGCAAGATCTTCTAAAAGCTGGAGGCCGTGTGCTTTGGAGAACTAAAAAAGGAGAGGTGAATAGTTGAGTTTATTAAAAGGTGATCCCGAAGGAGCAACTCCCCTCTCCTCAGATGATTTATTAGGATTAAAGCTACCTCATATTCAAACCCGTGCGCAGCTTAATGAAGTGGAAGCTGCGAATATTCTCCAAGGTCAGAATTGGATATCTGGCCTTAAAGCCCTAACTTTAGAAGATATCTTTAGTCGAGACTTTGTTGTAACTCTTCACAAAAACCTATTAGGAGATATTTGGGAGTGGGCTGGTACGTTTCGACTAAGAGAATTAAATATCGGTGTCGATCCAAAGAATATTTCTGTTGATCTACATAATTTTCTAGAAGATGCGAAATGTTGGGTTGAGTTTAAACACTTCTCAGATCTAGAGCTTAGCGCTAGAATTCAGCATAGACTTGTACAAATTCACCCTTTCCCAAACGGAAATGGTCGTCACTCAAGAATATTTACTGATATTGTTAGAATGTTTCTGCTGAACAAAAAGCCTCTCAAGTGGGCGAATGTAAAGCTAGAAGACATGTCAAAGGAAAGAACAGACTACATCGATGGACTACGTAAAGCCGATGGTGGAGATTTTTCTGAAATGATGCATTACTTAGAGAAATTAGGGAATGAGTAACCAGCCGTAAGGTGCCTATTTTTAATAGCATAAATTATTGTTATCTGAGACAAATCGTTTTGTGTGGGAACAGTGAAGCAATCATTAGTGTGGATTTCCCACATTACAATACTATTGCTTTATAGATAGCATCTTACAGAACCAAAAAGCCATATTTTTCAGTGGGTTAATTTGTCTCCATTTTAATTCTAATTTTGATGGAAAATTGCCTATCAATAAAGGGGCCTAGATAGTGTTAAATGTCTCCGTTTACAATATCGAGTACTAAATTACAGAAATGAAAATATTTCTGCTTACCCATGAACGTGAATTTCATAGAGCAACCAATACAGGTTCTCTTGCTCTAGAAGATTCTAATACAATTGTTGAACGCATACTTTGGGAAAGAGTAAACCCTAATAAAGCCCTTACGAGACTAATAGAAAATAATGAGGCGTTATTATTATATTCCAAGGGAGAATCATCATCGGCAGTGTCGTCGGCAGTCATTGAAGACTATGAAAATATCATTATTATTGATAGCACATGGCAGGAAGCACAAAAAATTTTCAACCAGAGCGCTTATTTAAAAAAGGCTCCACAATTTACTTTGAAAACTTCAAATGATTCTTCATATAAACTTAGGGCCAACCAACCTGAAGGTGGGCTATGCACCATCGAATGTATAATCGAAGTATTAAGAATTAAAGGTCAACATAAAATGGCATCAGAATTAGCAGTAAGATTTGAGCAATTTAATGGCTAAAAACTTAAAGGTAAAATGAGAGTTGATTGTTTTTTCGTTCCCTTGCACTTGAACACGGAATTAGTGACAAACTTTATTTTTGCCACTTTCCTCCCTTGATATAACTTCTCATCAGCGCCATTTTGATGAAATGATGAGATTAAAGTAGTTGTTCAGCCAGATAGTCAACAAGCAGTCTTATTTTGGGCGATAAATGGCGATTTTGAGGGTAAATAGCCCATATGCCTTCATCAGGCACTTGGTAATTGTCTAATATGGTAACTAATTCTCCACTTTGCAGATAATGCTCAACATAATAATCAGGTAGTTGCACTATGCCTAAACCTTTCAATGCCGCATCAACAAGACCTTGACCACTGTTATAACGTAGTCTGCCTGTTACGCGGATGCTCTTTTCTTTGTCTGACTCTCTAAAGCGCCAATAATCCAGAGTGCCTAATAGACAACTGTGCTTGCTTAGTTCAGATAAGGAATGAGGTATGCCATGTTGATTCAAATAAGCAGGCGATGCACAAACATAGTTGGTTCTTTTACTCAGCTTCTTTGCCATCATTGAAGAGTCACTTAACTTGCCAAGGCGAATAGCTAAATCATAACCTTCTTCCACCAGATCAATTTGCTGATTACTTAAGTAGGCAGTCACTTCAACATCGCTGTATTTTTTGATGAAATTGTTAACCAGTGGCAAAATCTGTTGTTCGCCATAGGTAACTGGCGCTGATAGTTTAATTTTACCTTGAGGCTTAGATTGTAAGTTGGTGATGGCGCGTTCGGCCGCTTCTAGCCCATCAAGCACACTACGACAGTGTTGATAAAAAACTCTACCTTCTTCGGTTAGTGATACTTTACGAGTCGTGCGATAAAATAATTTTATATTTAATCGCTTTTCAAGCGCACTTATCTGGCGGCTAACCTGCGCGGTAGAGATGGCCATTGTTTTTGAGGCTTGGGTAAAGCTCTCATTTTCGGCGACGTAGACAAATTCGCTAATTCCTTCCCACTGCATAATTATACCAAGTCCATTAAGATTGTTACTTGTGTGTAAAAGTCATTTGTTAAATGGCTATATTATCATTATTTATGGAATAGTTATAATAGCATCCATCAACAAAGCGCAACCTAATTAAAACAACTTAAGGGTTTGGCTAGGTTACGACTATATTTATGAATACTACAAAGGGTGAATACATGAGCTGGTTATTTCTTTTATTAGGCGTCATCGCTGAAACACTGTCTCACGTTGCGTTAAAAGAAACTGAAGGCTTTACCCGTCCTATACCGAGTGCCTTAGTATTGGTAGGGCACCTTGCAGCTTTTATGTTTTTGTCGCAAGCAATGAAAGGCATGCCAGTTGGTATTGTTCATGCCTTATGGGCTGGACTAGCCATTGTAAGTGTGACTTTATTATCAACCATTGTTTATCGCCAACACCTTGATTTAACTACCTGGGCTGGTATGGCATTTGTAGCCATTGGGGTGGTGTTAATTAACTTATCGCAAGGGCATGCACATTAACTGAAATGTCTGAGTAAAAAGAATATCTAATAATTGGTTATACACTAATTATTACAAAAAATTGAAGTGAGTAACTCAAACGTTATTTACATGATTATTATTTAAAGCAATATTTAAACAAAAGTGAGAATTTAAATGACTGACAAATTTATTAAATCAAAAGCCGCCATCGCTTGGGGCCCAAATCAACCTTTATCCATCGAAGAAGTCGATGTAATGTTACCTCGTAAAGGCGAAGTGTTAGTTAAAGTTATTGCTTCTGGTGTATGTCATACCGATGCTTTCACTTTATCTGGTGATGATCCTGAAGGTATTTTCCCAGTGATCTTAGGTCACGAAGGTGGCGGTATTGTTGAGCAAATTGGCGAAGGCGTAACGAGTGTTCAAGTAGGCGACCATGTTATTCCTTTATACACACCAGAGTGTGGCGAATGTAAATTCTGTTTATCAGGTAAAACTAACCTTTGTCAGAAAATTCGTGAAACACAAGGTAAAGGTTTAATGCCTGATGGCACAACTCGTTTTTACAAAGACGGTCAGCCTATCTTCCATTATATGGGGTGTTCAACTTTCTCTGAATACACAGTATTACCAGAAATTTCTTTAGCGAAAGTAAATAAAGACGCGCCACTAGAAGAAGTTTGTCTATTAGGTTGTGGTGTTACCACTGGCATGGGCGCGGTAATGAATACGGCAAAAGTTGAAGAGGGTGCAACGGTAGCTATCTTTGGTCTTGGTGGTATTGGTCTTTCAGCGGTTATCGGTGCAACCATGGCAAAAGCATCACGCATTATCGCCATTGACATTAATGAAAGTAAGTTTGAACTGGCGAGAAAACTAGGTGCCACTGATTGTATTAACCCAAAAGATTACGACAAACCAATCCAAGACGTTATTGTTGAAATGACTGATGGTGGTGTTGATTACTCATTTGAATGTGTGGGTAACGTTAACTTGATGCGCTCTGCTTTAGAGTGTTGTCATAAAGGTTGGGGTGAGTCAGTAGTTATTGGTGTTGCAGGTGCAGGACAAGAAATCTCGACCCGTCCGTTCCAACTAGTGACTGGTCGTGTATGGCGTGGCTCAGCATTTGGTGGCGTTAAAGGCCGCACAGAATTACCTGATTACGTAGAACGTTACTTAGCCGGTGAATTTAAACTAGATCACTTTATTACCCACACTATGGGCCTTGAAGATATTAATGAATCATTTGAGTTGATGCACAAAGGCGAAAGTATCCGCAGCGTAATTCACTTCGATAAATAGGCTTCGTAAAGTAATATTTGAAAAGTACTTTTTGCAAGAAATAGTAATCCAACTGCTCAACAGTTTTGTAAAGCTGTTGAGCAGTACTCTGAGGTTTTATAATAATAATGAACTATCTATTAGAAAACGTAAGTGTAAACAAAAGCTTTGGCGGCTGGCAGAAACAATATAGCCATCAGTCTACAGTATTAAACTGCAATATGCGGTTTGCTATCTACCTGCCACCACAGGCATCAAATGGCAAGAAAGTACCTGTGCTTTATTGGCTTTCAGGGCTAACATGCAGCGATGAAAATTTCATGCAAAAAGCGGGTGCACTGCGAATTGCAGCTGAATTAGGTATTGCTATTGTAGCGCCAGATACCAGTCCTCGTGGTGAAGGTGTTGCTGATGATGAAGGTTATGATTTAGGCCAAGGTGCAGGCTTTTATGTCAATGCTACGCAAGCACCGTGGAATCGTCATTATCAAATGTATGACTATGTTGTTAATGAGTTACCTGAGCTAATTGAAGCGACTTTTCCTGTTTCGCAACAGCGCTCAATCGCTGGACATTCAATGGGCGGACATGGCGCGCTAACTATCGCTATGTTAAATCCTGAGCGTTATCGTTCAATGTCAGCGTTTAGTCCGATCAACAATCCAATGAAATGTCCTTGGGGGCAAAAAGCATTTACAGCTTATCTTGGCAAAGATCAATCGACTTGGCGCAATTATGACGCAAGTGAACTTATGCGACGAGCAACACAGTTTGTGCCAGCTAAAGTTGACCAAGGTTTAGCTGATAATTTTCTTGCGGAGCAATTAAAGCCAGAAGTATTAGAAGCAGCAGCTAAAGTCAATAACTATCCATTGGAGTTAAACCTTCATGAAGGTTATGACCATAGCTATTACTTTATTTCGAGTTTTATTGAAGAGCACTTACGCTTCCATGCAAACTACTTAAATTAGTAGAAAGACTTCGCTATGTAAAAATAGACATTATGTTTAGTGGGTAACGGTATGAAGGCCTTGCTGATATTTAATTTAACTGTATGCTAAAGGTAAGACCAATTTGATTAAATTTCTTCCCAACTCAGAGCTGTATTAGCGAGCTTATAACAAGTAAAATTGATTAAGCATAGTCATTCTATATTTCATAAGTTTTGTGCAGTTATCAGTTTGCTAATAAGCTCCCAAAGGGCGAGTTTAAAAGGCTTACATGCTGCGTTATTGATTTTGACAAGGACTCTACAGGGATGTAGCTTATTAGAGAATGCAGGAGCTTATTCTCCTGAATAACCATTCTCTGCAATCAATGCCTTGCCTTTAAGCCTTTTAATTCTCGCTGAGTGGGAAAGAACTTAATCAACTTGGTATGAGTGGTCTAACCTTCTGTGTGCAGTTAATTATAGAGAGTATTAGTAAACAATGAAGCAACAATCATTATATATTCATAGTGAAAAATACAAGCTACATCTTCGCCATATTTCTAAAAACTCAACGGGTACGCCTATATTAATGGTGCATGGCGTTATGGAAAATGGTCATATATTTTACACTAAAAAAGGTAAAGGGTTAGCTTGTCATTTGGCTGAACAGGGTTTCGATGTTTATGTTGCAGACTTTCGTGGCCGCGGAAAAAGTACGCCTATAATCAGTGATAAATCTGACTTTGGTCAATTCGAAGCGATTACCCAAGACATTCCTATGTTCTTAGATTACATCACGCAAAAGACCAATAAGGCCATGCACCTTGTGTCGCATTCATGGGGAGGGGTTTTACTGGCGAGTTGTTTAGCGCGTTATCCGGAACGTTTATCCCAAGTATTAAGTAATACCTGTTTTGGTACAAAAAGATCGGTAAGTGTAAAGAGTGTAGAGAAATTTTTAAAAGTGAATGTGTTTTGGAATAATTTTGCTATAAAACTAGCAAATAAAAATGGCTTTTTAGATGCAAAAAGATATGGCATAGGTTCTGATAATGAAACGAAGAAATCACTTGTGCAAAGTGTTGCTTGGGTAAAAAAAGGTGCTTGGATCGATCCACATGATAGCTTCAATTATGAAGAAGCAGCGAAAAAAATATCATGGCCACCGTCTTGGCATTTTACCGGTGTAAAAGATAAGGTTTTGGGACATGAGCAAGATGTAAAAGCGTTTATTGCCGAGTCATCTAATCATCATGCTAAATTTAATTTACTTGCTAAGAAAAATGGTAATGCTCTAGATTACGATCATATTAATATTCTGACTCATCAACAGGCGGTTACCGATCACTTTCCTTTGTTGGTTGAATGGCTAAATACGCACTAGCTATGTGAATGAATAGCGGCGTTAGTTTACTTGAAAGTAATTATTAAATCTTGGCTACGGGACAATTGCTTTATTGTGTTCCTTTGCTAATACGACAGTGCTAAGCGCTGCTTTAGTTAAATTATTTGTTGCTTCGCTTTACCAGCTAAAATACTATTATTTCCCTAATGAATCTTATCAACTCAAAGAAGTCAAAATGAATCCTGTGTCAGCTGAATTGTCTAAAAACGATAAAACCCTTCTAATGCAATGTAAAAATCTATTTTCCAGTAACCAAGTCTTAGAAGCTAGACAAAAGGTATCAGTTTTATTAAAGAGGCTTACACAAAATAAAGAGTTGTTAGAACTTGCTTTTAACATAGAGCTTAGGTGCCAAGATTTTACCAGAGCACGTGCTTTTTATAATTCATTAAGTGCTGGCGTAGTATCAAAACAAGAGCAACAGTTATTATTAATTTCATTGTTAGAAGCGCAAGAAGAGCACTTTAAATTACTCGAACAAATAGATTTATATATAAAGGCCTACGATAGTGATGTGACTATGTATTTTAAGTACGGCATAGTTGCAATGGCTGCAGGTAAAATTGAATTGGCCGAGCAGTCCTTTTTAAGATGTATTAATCATCATCATGAGTTGCCTCATTTATCACTAAATTTAGGTCATATATATAAAGCAAAAGGCGAAAGTGCTAAGGCTGTTGAATATTACCGACAGTTTATCCGTGAAACACCTGCGCAATGTGGTGTAGGGTATTGGAGCATGGCAGATTTGAAGGATTTTACTTTTCTAGCTGACGATAAAATAGCAATAGAAGGCTTGTTAGCTACTGAAAGTATCAACATAGGTAATAAGGCGCTGTTAAACTTTGCCCTAGCAAGAGCATGTGAACAACAGCAAGATTTTACCTTAGCTTTTAGTACAATGTCTGATGCCAATAATATTTTGGCACATTATCGTCCTTTTAAGCAGGAGTTATTTGCCGGCATGGTGAATAGCATGATTACCGGTATTGCTAATACTTTTACCAAAACGTTAGCCTGTGAAAATTTCACTCCTATTTTTATTGTGGGTATGCCGAGATCTGGTACTACTTTAGTTGAACAAATCTTAGCTAGTCACTCAAAAGTAGCAGCTACCGATGAGTTACAATATATTGAACGTATTGGACTTGAATTAGAAAAATCAGGTGGTTATGTCACTCAATTGAAAAAAATCAGTGATGAGCAAAGACAAACTTACTCGGAAAGTTACTGCAACCAAGTACAGCAATATTTTGGTGACTATCAACCAATAGTGATTGATAAAAACCCAAATAATTTTTTGCATATTGGCTTAATTAAGGCACTATTTCCTAATGCTAAAATCATTAACGTTATTCGTAACCCGCTAGATAATGGCTTAAGTGTTTTTAAACAATATTTTAGCCGTGGCCATGAGTATTCTTATTCAATGGCTGGCATTATCAGTTATTGGCAAGGTTACCTTGCGTTAATGAAGCATTGGAAAAAACTATTTGGCGAAGGTATTTATCACCTTAGCTATGAAAAGTTAACAGAAAGCCCTGAAGCTCAGATCCGAAGTCTATTAGATTATTGTCAGTTAACTTTTGAAGCCGATTGTTTGTCTTTTTATAAGTCAGACCGTGTGGTACTTACTCCTAGCGTTAGTCAGGTTAAGCAGCCTATTAATAAGCGGTCGGTTAACTCTTGGCAGAAATATGAGCAAGGTATAACCCAGTTCCTACCAAAATTTGACAGCATTATTAAACAAGCTGATGCGCTATTGGATTAATCGTTTATTATTTGCCCGTTGGTGGAGTCAGGGCAGGCACGATAATACAGTGGGCCAACATATCTAATGCGCTACTGTCGTTAGATATTTTCAATTGTGAGGCTACCGCTTTAGCTTGATGAAAAATCCCATCTCGACATTGGTGGTAGGCTTTCCAGCCGGCTTGCTCACTGCCGTAAAGCGACCAAAGTTTACGCCAATTTTGACTAAAACTGTGTAAAATATCAATCAGCTTGTTAGTATTACTTGTATCATTTGCAGTGACTTTTTGTACTTCATTGGTTAATTCATTCAGCATAAAGTCTAATTCGCCTGGGCTCATTACTATGGGATTATTATACTTCTCCGTAAGTGTATGAGTTTTCCCCGCTAAGGAATAATCCAGTAATTTAACTGGGCCTTCCGGTTCGCTATGCCATGGAACAAAAGATTTTTTGATCATTTGCCAAAATTGGCTCGAACCCGATGTATCTATGACCAAGTGAACTCTATCTTTGCTTGAGTTATTAACCACACGGTGCTCTTTCCACGTATCAAAAATCCAACATTCGCCTTCAGCCATATGCACTTTTTTATCGCCACAATAGAAAGAAACCTCAGGATCTGTAATGATGGGGATGTGAATTCTTACACGCTTATACCAGTGATAATTGATATCTGAATGCAGTGGTACTTCAGCACTAGCATCTAATTTCATTAATCGAGATCGGCCAAAAACTTCATCAAAAGATGCGATAACTTGTTGTATATATTCACTCTGCTTTAATGCGCTAGTTGCTAACATTTCACCAGTAAAATCATTGTTCTTTTGACCGTTTACACTGATTAGTGGAATCGCACTATTACCTTTAAAACCCTCATGGTGCTGATACCAGTCATTAGCAGAAAAACGAGCAATTTCCTCTTGCAGTTTAGCGACATCAAAACGAAGTGGTAATTTGAAAAATTCATGGGCTAGTTTCATATAATATTATCTACTTGGTAATCACTAAAGTTTGTTAAATTGGCGTTAAGACCGTTAATCAGAGTATCTAACTGCGGCATGTAAGGTGCAAGTAAGGTTTTATTCTTTTGCCATTTATCCGCTTCAGGTTTTGTTAATGTATATCTCGAATAAGGTAAGGGTTTTTCACAGTGCTGTTGCAGCTCAGCATCGTATTCAATACCGATGAAGTTACATAGTTTGTTAATTACCGTTCCGGTATTATCTAGGAAATCTTGGTAATTAACCGCGTACTGTCTGTTTTCGGGGATGTGCTTGAGGTCATCAATAATGGCTTGATTTGCAGCTTGCCATTGGAAGGTAGCAATTTCTTCAACGGGCTTTTCTTTTAATGCTTCCCACTTGGGTGGTAAAAGATAAGACCATTGATTGTTAAAACCAGGTAAATGCGGATAAGTAATGAAATGGCCTGAACGCCAACCTTCAATAATACTACTGATATTATCTTTAGGGTCTCGTATTAAGTGGACAAAAATTGCGTCGGGAAATACTTTATTTAAAAAGCGGATTCGTAATGAATTTTTAGGTGTTTTCTCTAAAAATCTTACTGTTTTAAGTTGCTGTTGGTCTAGAGGCTTATTTTTGCTATCTCTAAGTTGTTGCTGAAATCGTTCTCTTAGTACTTCAACTGCTCGAGTGGTACCATCATTTTCGGTCAATGCATTAGAAATAGAGCCATTGTAAATGGTACTGAACTCAGGTATTTCTTCAATAATGGCATGACTTTCACCCCCTACCGTCCATAAGTCATTTGCGCGGGTCAACGTTTCATAAAATAAGGTGCTACCAGAGCGGGGGCTAGCTAGTACAATGATTGGGCGATCGAAAACGTTTACTTCAGTATCACTAGATGATTTCACAACAGACTCAACAAATGGAATTTTATTAATATTAAAATATATAAATAGTCATTGCCAATAAAAGCGTTCACTAAATTTTTACAGAATATAAATTTTAATTAACTGGCTCTAGTTATTTCTCTTGATATTTAGGGTGTAATTTTAAATAGTCACACCAAACACTGAAGTGTCTATGGTTAAAGCGGATGTCTGTAGCGGTATACCACTTTGAGGTTTCTATCGCTTTTAAGCGAAATAGCATCTTGTAACCATCAATAGCGACATGACAAATTAAATTTTCCATTGTAGCGTTACTTACTTGTATTTCAGCAAATCCCTTAACATTTCTTTGATGCTTAACATTTATTTTAGGCATGGCAAAAGCACTGCTAGAAAGCAGTAATATAATGAAAAAGGTGAAAAATTTACTGAACATAATTCTGTTTTTTAAATCATTATAGAAAATAATATTAAGTTTAGCATTGAAAGCCAATGAAGTGTCTCCATAACTTATAACAACGCAGTAATTTCATTCTAATAATAGAAATTCAATTACAACATTATAAAAATATGCTCCACAGCAGCATTAACAAGAGACAATATCATGGCTAATTTTGTAGCAATTAAATCAGATAAACACCAAAACCTTAAAATTTCACAAAAACGTAATTTAGCGCATGTTGCAAATCAGCATATTGTTACTGTAACTGCCTCTGAATATGCTCAATCTTCAGCAAGTTTTCCGATTGTATTGGTAAAAAATCCAGATTCACCACGCTACCGTAGTGTTGCTATGTTAGGTATTGAAGCAGGTGAAAACGTATATTATCAAGACGAAAAGTGGTCTGCTTTATCAGTACCACAAAGCATTGGCATGGCACCGTTTGCATTAGGTTTAGATCCGGATAAAGAAAACACGTTAACGGCTTGTGTTGATGTGGATAGTGAATTTGTTGGTGAAGATAAAGACCTTGCATTATTTGAAGCAGAAGGTAAAGAATCAGAATTATTAACTAACGTGCAAAACTCTCTGGGCCGTTTATACGAAAATGAAAAAATGACAGAGAACTTCATTAAAGAGTTAGAAGAGAATGATTTGCTACAAGAGCTTGAATTGAAAATTGATTTAAGCACTGGCGAAAAGAAAAAGCTTACCGGCTTGTTCACTGTGAATGAAGATAAAATTAAAGCGTTAGCAGATGATAAAGTTTTAGATTTCCACAAACGTGGCTTATTTGTACCTATTTATGCAATGTTAGGATCGTTATCGCAAATTAACCGTTTAGTACAATTGCGCAATCAAAATAATGAAGTGCAAGTAACGAGCATTAAGATTGAACAATTAGCTAAGCAAGAAGCACCAGCTGAGGTTTAAATCAATTTTTTTGACTATTAAGTCAACAAATATTAAAAAAGAGGCTTAGGCCTCTTTTTTGTTGCATTTTGTATTATTTTTGTTGAAAAAAGTTACATTTCATATTCCTGTACTGGTATACCTGTGGTAATTTAGAAGTAGCAGTAGCTTATAATAATGAGAATAATATGGTCGATAAAAATACACTTTCTAAGGATATAGAAGAACAAATACAAAGCTTAGCAAGTGATGTTTATATTCAAGTCGAAGACAGATTAACAAACTTGATAGCTGCTGCAGTTGCAACAGAATTAAATAAAAATACCGATCAACAAAATAAAGCGCTTTCAGAGAAAGAAAAATCATTACAGCAAGGCTTTTCTGAAAAAGAGCACTTGCAGGCGCAAGAGGTTGAAAAACTTAAAGACGTACTACTTGAGCAGCAAGCTGATCAAGAAATGGCGAAGCAGCACTTTCAAGTCGAGCTCACTCAAAATACCATTAATTATACAGAAACAATTGAACTCTTGGAAAGAGAGCTTGCTAATGTAAAGCAGCAAAGCACGCTCAAAAATAATGAAAAACAAAGTAGTAATAATAAGTTAGATGAAAAATTGCTTGAAACAGAGCAAAAACTAAATGATAGAGCGCAAGAAGTTGATGGCTTAAATGGCCGTATCATGGTGCTAACAGAGCAAGAGCTAAGTTTAACCAGAGAACTTGCTGTCGCCAAAGAGAAAATTGAGTTAAGTGTAAAACAGAAAAATGAAGCCGTGATTGTTAGTAAAACTGAAGCCGTGATTGTCAGTAAAACTGAAGCCGAAGCCGAAGCATCAGCCAAGCAACAAATTGATGTGTTAACTGAAAAATTACAGCGAAATGAAAAGCAGCAAAATGAAGCAGTAACGGCTGTTAAAAGCCAAGCAGAATCGACAACCAAACAACAAATTGATGCATTAACTGAAAAACTTCGAAAGCTTGAACGTGAAAGTGCTCGTATTTTAGCAGAAGCACTAAAAAAGAATGATAGTAAAATAAAAGAGCTAGAACATAAAAATTCTCAGTTCGCAGAGCAAATTAAACAAGAAGAAAATGGCAAAGCTGAGTTGCAACAACAGTTATCAGAGCAGCAAAAGTCTATTGATAAAGAGCAAGATAAAGCGAAACAAGCGGAACAAAAAAACCAAGACTATCAAACGAAAATTGTTAAGTTAACGGAACAAGCAGACATCAATAAACAACAATCTCTTGATGAAATAAAGTTAACGAATGACAAGACTGAGCAAGTAACACAGTTACACCTTGATGAGATAGAAAAAATTAATGAGGGCGCTGAGCAAGTAAAACAGCAACACCTTGATGAGATAGAAAAAATTAATGAGGGTACTGAGCAAATAAAACAGCAACATCTTGATGAGGTGGAAAAAAGTAATGAGAAAACTGAAAAATTAAAGCAGTCCCACCTCAATGAAATAAAAGCAATTAATGAAGAATACGAACAAGTAAAACAATTACAAGCAATAGCGCAGCAAAATATTATTGAATTGGAAAAAGCTAATGCGCAACTTAGTCAGACAGTTGACACTGAGGAAAATGATATAAAATTATATCAGCAAGAAGTTGAGGTACTTAATGATCAAGTGAAAATTGCTCAAGAAGGGCAAGAGAATATCTTGCTACGTTTTAATAGTAATCGAGACAAACAAGAAGTTGAGAACAATAAAGTTAGAGAGACCATTAAGTTTCTACGTGACGAAAACCACCAGTTAATCAGTGATAGTGTTGCTCAAAAAGCTGAGTTTACCGATAAACTTAGTGAAGTCGAGCACAAGTTGACCGAATATCGTTTGAAATTCGAATACGCACAAAAAAAATTAATGAGTTAATTACACCGTATTTACACCCATTAGTAGCGATAAAACCAAGCTTACTCGCATTTTGAGCAAGCTTGGGTTAATACCAATCAAACGATCTTTTAAAATGGTTTAAATCTCCAATAACATCGTTGCTTTCAATCCCAATAGCCAGCTACTGCTCAATCAAGCGCCTTGTTCTTGAAAATTTATCCACATTAAAAATTGATCACTTAATTAATTCGTTTGGTATAATCCCGTTAATTATCGCAACTGAGTATATACCTAAGTGACTATTCACCTTCCTTTCGCCAAGTTAAGCCATTGGCATCAAATTGCTTTTTCTGCAGCGTTACTTGAGCGTATGTTACCCAATTATCAAATGTTTAGTGAAGCTGAAGACTTTGGTAATGTTAAAGTATTACGTAATCAACTCAATATTATTTGGCAATGGCTTGATAATAGTAATACGGTAAAAATTAATAGCGAAGCCCAGTTACTCAAATTAGAAGCAGAAACCCCTGATCCTGAGGCGTTTGATTCTTTTGGTGTTTTTCCTGCACTTGACGCCTGTATGGCGTTTTCGGCTTTATGGCAATTAATGCAAGTTAAGCCAGCGAAAAAGCAAAAAATAGAAGAAATTGATATTAACGACATTGAAAGTATTAGTCGTCTATCCCATAACAGTGTTAGTTATTATGTCGAGTTGCTTTTACTTGAAGAAGCTGAAGATATCGCTGATGAAGAGTTTACTATCACTGCTGAGCAAATGAATGAACATCCACTAATGCAATGGGAAAAAGATACGCAGGATGAGCTGTTTAATTTTCTAAAATTTTCCGCCGCAGATAAACGTACCTGTAAGCTAGCTAAGCAGATGAGTTTATCTGAAGGGCTATCTAATTTAGGTATCGAGATCAATTAGTACCGGCAAAGTAAGTAACCACAAAAATAATAATAACCATATATTAGGAAGTCTTTATGAAGTTACTCAGTAAGGCATTGTTTTCAGTAACACTGATTTTATCTCTAGTTGTTCCTGCACAAGCAAGCAACATTGCCGAAAAGAATAAGAAAATAGCACAAGCAATTGCACAAACAATGAAGACCTTTCAAGTGCCTGGTGTTGCTGTTGCTATTGTTAAAAATAACAAAGTGGTAATGAGTAAAGGTTTTGGTGTTGTTGAACATGGGAAATCAGCTAAAGTTACCGCTGATACCTTATTTGGTATTGCTTCAAACACTAAAGCGATGACCGCAGCATTGTTGGCGGGCTTAGTGGATGAAGGTAAGTTAACTTGGAAAACTAAGGTTATTGATATAATCCCTGAATTTCAAATGCCAGATGCTTATGTCACCCGTGAATTTACCATAACTGACTTATTAGCTCATAACTCAGGTTTAGGGTTAGGTGCCGGTGATTTAATGATTTGGCCGCACACTAGCTTAACAAATGCAGATATTCTTAAAGGTTTGAAATATTTACCTGAAGTATCGAGCTTTCGAAGTGAATTTGCCTACGATAATTTAATGTATATTATTGCCGGTGAAGTTATTACACGTGTTACTGGTCAGCCTTGGAGTGAAGTTATCCAAGAACGTATATTTACTCCGCTTGGCATGAACAAAACTCGAGCAACTTTTTCGTTGATTGAAAAGCAGAATAAAAATGTAGCTAGAGCACATGTACCACTTGATAAGAAATTAAATGTTGTTGGTGGTAACTTCTTAGAGAAATTTTCATCAGCAGGCTCTGTTGCTTCAAGTGTTAATGATATGAGCTTGTGGTTACAGGCCCAGCTAAATCAAGGCGCATATGGAGCCAAAACTGATGATAAATCTCCTCGTTTATTTTCAGCAGAGCAAAGCCGTACTATGTGGAAAGCGCAAACTTTACTCTCTGTTTCTGACTACGCAACTCAACAAGATAAAACTCACTTTTCGGCTTATGGCTTAGGCTGGTTTATGAAAGATTATCACGGTGTGAAGTTAATTCATCACAGCGGTGGAATTTTAGGTATGGTATCAAAAGTGGTACTTGTACCAGAAGAAAATCTTGCGATGGTGATATTAACTAACCAGCAATCAGGTGCTGCTTTTAATGCTATCTACCTACAGATTTTAAATGAATACCTTGAGTTACCAGAAAAAGATTGGACTGCCTATTATCACGCTAAGCAGCAAAAAAGCGTTGCTAAAGAACAAAAGCGTTTAGAGAAAGCGGCTGACACAGTAAACAAAAATTCAGCACATTCGTTAGCGTTACGTGATTATGCTCATACCTATGTTGATAATTGGTATGGTGACATAGATATTACTTTTAAAAATAATAAACTGCATATGCAATTTGGTAATACTGTCGCATTAAAAGGTACTCTAGAGCATTACCAACATAATACCTTCATTGTTAGATGGCATGATCGTACTTTAGAGGCCGACGCTTTTGTTAATTTTAATCTAAACGAAGAGGGTGGGATCAACTATGCCACGATGAAAGCCGTCTCACGAGCGACTGACTTTAGTTTTGATTTTCATGATTTAACATTAAGACCAAAAAACAAATAGTTTAACGTTAAGTTGATAGTTTTAAAAAGGAGTACCAAAATGTACTCCTTTTTTCATTGCTAAGATAACAAAAAAGGCCAGTGCTAGCGCAGGAATTGTGTCTTGTCTTGGCGTTTATGAATCACATTTTGAATATCTAATGTAGCAGTATTTTTTTGGGGGTGTATCTCAACGCCTTCATGGTTTAATAACCATAATTTACGTTCAATGCCTCCGGCATAGCCAGTTAATGAACCATCACCACCAATAACTCTGTGACAAGGGACAATCAAAGTAATGGGGTTTCTACCATTGGCACCGCCAACGGCTTGAGATGCTTTGGGTTTGTTGAGCATTTTGGCTATATCACCATAAGATTTTACCGAGCCAAAAGGGATTTTTGCTAAACAACGCCACACTGATTGCTGAAATTCAGTGCCTTTCGGGTCTAACGGTACGGTAAAAACGTGCCGTTGCTCGGCAAAGTACTCTATTAATTGTTGCTTGCAAAGTGCAGTGATGTCATTAACTTTATTTGAACCTTGTTGATTATCTTGAACTTTATCACCACAAAAAATGGCTTGGCAAATGCCTTTTTCGGTTGCCATAAATTCAAATAAACCAAGCGGTGTGTCGAGATAATCAGTATACATATTAATAGTCTCCAAAGTTAAGAGCTGAAAATTAAGCCTGGTATTGGTAGAGCTGATAGACAACTTGTCCAGCAACTTTCTCTTTAAGTAATTGCCAATTGGTAGGTAGCTCTTGTGTGCTTTCTGCTTCCATTTCTACATAAATCATTGCTTGCTCAGCTAAGCCACAGTTGTTTAATAACTTCGCCGCTTGCTCGACTAATTGTTGCCTAAAAGGAGGGTCTAGAAAGACTAAGTCATAAGGTTGGTGCTGCTCAGTTTTAATGCCGGCCTCTTTGATAAAGGCAAGGGCATCACTATTTATAACCGTGAGATTATCAGCTTGGAGTAATTGCTTATTCTCTAAGAGCTGTTTTGCTGCACTTCTATTTAATTCTACTAAGGTTACTTGATCAGCACCACGTGATAGCGCTTCAAAACCTAAACCGCCTGAGCCAGCAAAGCAATCTAAGCAATTAGCTTGGGCAATGTAAGGCATAAGCCAGTTAAAGACTGTTTCTTTTACTCTATCGGTAGTTGGCCTTAATCCCTCAGCCATGACTACCGGTAATTTTCGGCCTTTATATTTACCCGCAATAATGCGGATTTTACCTGCAGACTTACCCTGACCGTAGTTAGAAGCAGTCTTTTTATTCTGTTGTTTTCTTGCTTGATTCATATCACTGACAATTTTGTTAGTACACCCATGCTACTTCAAGATACTAGTTTCAGGCATCCCAAAGGTCTAGTTTATAAACGTTTTATGCTACGTTATTAATTTCGAGAAGGGAGTAACCATTTCCTTCAATCAATGCCTTGTCTAAAACGTTTCTAATTCCAGCTGAATCATGCATCTTGAGGTAACATGGGTATAAGTGCTAATATAGCGCCAATTTTATCCTTGTTTGACCTTTATACCAAGTAGATTAATTAATCCTCTTAGTATCACTGCAAACAAATATATTTAGGTAGCTAAAAGTGTCGAAGAAAAAAGGTATGTTGTCTTGGTTAGGTTTTGGAAAAAAAGAAAAACAACCAAGCACTGAAGAAATTAACAATGAAGTTCAAGCCACTGCCGAACAAGAGCAGGCACTTGCCGCTGATCCTGTTGAGCCACTTAACGAGCAGCTAACCGAAGAAGTTAGTGAGCAAACTGTGGAGCTTAAGACGGAAGTATTAGCAGAGCCAGAAGTTACCCCTGAAAGTACCGTCGATTCAAATATATTAGATGAAAACATCGAAAATATTGTGACCTCAGAGCCTGTCGTAGTTGCGCCGGTAATTCCTAAACCAGCCGTTGAATCTGAAGACATATCTCCCGTTGCAGCAACTGAACCAATGAGTGAATTGGCTACTGAGCAGCGACCAGAGGCTATATTATTAGCTGAAATGGAAGCAGCTGAGCATGTTGATGTCGCTGATGAATCCATAATCGTAGACGAAGTGACTCTAAATGTTGAGCCTCAGCCGCAAGAAGCTATTCTGGTCGAAGCTGAAACAACAGAAGAAATAGCTGAAGTTAAAACAGAAAGCAAACTAGGCTTCTTCGCCCGTTTGAAGAAGGGATTAAGTAAAACGAGGCAAAGTTTAGGTGGCGGTTTAGTTGACTTATTCCGTGGCAAACAAATAGATGATGATCTATTTGAAGAGTTAGAAACCCATTTGCTATTAGCTGATGTTGGTGTTGAAACCACCATGAAAATTATTGATTCATTAACAAAAAGCGCCAGTCGTAAACAGTTAAAAGATGCTTCAGCCTTATATGATTTACTTAAAATAGAATTAAAGAAAACTATAGAAGGTGTTAGTAAGCCCTTGGTTATCCCAGAAGGAGAGGGGCCTTTTGTTATGTTGATGGTTGGTGTTAATGGTGTTGGTAAAACAACGACTATTGGTAAGCTGGCTAAGCAATTTCAAGCAGAGGGTAAATCTGTAATGCTAGCAGCAGGTGATACGTTTAGAGCTGCAGCCGTTGAGCAATTACAAGTTTGGGGTGAGCGTAATGATATTACTGTTATCGCTCAACATACCGGTGCTGATAGTGCCTCAGTTATTTTTGATGCCATCAGTGCAGCCAAAGCGCGTAAAGTCGATGTCATTATTGCTGATACCGCAGGTCGTTTACAAAATAAAGCCCACTTGATGGAAGAATTGAAAAAAATCGTGCGGGTAATGAAAAAATTAGATGTTAATGCCCCTCATGAAGTGATGTTAACCCTTGATGCTGGAACAGGACAAAATGCATTGAGTCAAACCAAGTTGTTTGATGAAGCAGTTGGTCTAACGGGCTTAACGATAACAAAGTTAGATGGTACTGCAAAAGGTGGTGTTGTTTTTGCTATTGCAGATAAGCATAGTATTCCTATTCGATATTTAGGTGTTGGTGAAGGTATCGATGATTTAAGACCATTTAATGGTGATGACTTTATCGAAGCGATTTTTAGTAATTAAATATAAAATAAGCAGGGTAATTGTGCTAAGTTAGCCTGCTTATTCGTAAAAAGCATTAAAATAATATGATTAATTTCAATAAGGTAAATAAAACCTATCCCGGTGGATTTCTGGCACTAAAACAAGTGAGTTTTAGCTTAAAAAGTGGAGAAATGGCGTTCTTAACCGGTCATTCAGGCGCAGGTAAAAGTACCTTGTTAAAGTTAATCTCTTTAATGGAAAAGCCTAGCTCAGGTAGTATTCAAGTAAATCATACCGAACTATCAAATATTCAATACAAACAAGTCCCTTATGTTCGTCGCGGTATAGGCATGATTTTTCAAAGTCATAATTTACTTAAAGATAGAACCGTTTTTGATAATGTCGCCTTACCGCTAATTATTGAAGGTGTGAGTCACAGTGAAATTAAGAAACGTGTTGCGACTGCATTAGACAAGGTACATTTAAGTGCTAAGTTGAAATGTTATCCGCACATGCTTTCTGGTGGTGAGCAACAACGTGTCGGTATAGCCCGAGCAATTGTTAATAAACCGCCTATTCTGCTTGCCGATGAGCCAACCGGAAACCTAGATCCCAAATTATCTTTAGACATCATTAGCCTCTTTGAAGAATTTAATGCTGCGGGTGTAACCGTGCTAATTGCTACTCATGATCTTGGTTTAATTGCGCGGATGAAATACCGTACTCTGACGCTGAAAGATGGCACTATGATTAATGATGGTATTGTTGATGGTCTGCAAGCACAGGGAGTGATTGATGAGCAATATTCATAGTAGTGGTTTGAAAGCACGTTCAAGCTTTATGGCTCGTTTGCTAACTTTACCCATTCGGCATGTGCAGCAAGCCGTAGGTAGTTTAGGTAACTTATGGCGTACACCTTTTACCACGGTAATGACTATTTTTGTTCTCGGCATCAGTCTAGCATTGCCTGCCACTTTGCACTTATTTGTTAAAAATGCCGAACAAGTGAGTGAGCAATGGGATAGTGCTTCGCAAATCACTTTATTCTTGAAGTTAGCAACCAGTGAAAAAAGCGCACAAAACCTGATAAAACGCATCAGTCTTTATAATGATGTTGCTGAAGTAAAATATATATCAGCCAAGCAAGCACTAAAAGAGTTCAAAATATTATCCGGCTTTGGACAATCTCTAGAGTACTTAGATAAAAATCCATTACCAGCGACATTACTAGTAACGCCGACGCAAAGAGCCAGCCAAGCACAAGCGGCTAATGCCTTACTAGCAAAACTGAGTCAAGAACGCGAAGTTGAACAAGGTAAACTTGATTTAGAATGGCTAACACGTTTAGAGGCAATGGCGCGTTTAATTGAAGATATTGTTTTAGGTGTCGCCTTATTATTGTGTTTATCGGTAGTACTTATCGTCGGTAATACTATTCGTTTGGCTATTCTAAATGAAAAAGATGCCATTGCGATTATGAAATTGGTTGGCGCGACAGACAGTTTTATTCAGCGACCTTTTCTCTATTCAGGCATTTGGTACGGTATTTTTGGTGGTCTATTATCTTGTGTTGCAGTAACTCTACTTGCTTGGTACTTGGGTTACGCGATTAACGATTTAAGTGATCTTTATCAGAGTAACTTCCAATTGCAGGGGTTATCAGGCAGTGAAGCCTTAATCTTGGTTGCTTTTGCTATTGTGCTCTCGCTAGTTGGTAGTTATATCTCGGTAAGTCAGCACATTAAAGCGATAGAGCCGAATGCGGACTAAAAATCGGCTATTTATTCCTAATAATTTCCTGCGCTTACAAATAGTCACATTTAATTCATCAAATAATTGAAAGATCATCTTGTATGCCCCTTTCTATTAAGCTAATGTTCATGTCGCCTCTATCGCAAAGAGCGTCGATACGTGTTATTATCGCGGGCGAAATTAAGAAGAATTTAAGAAGAGAATGGAGAGAGTATTTATGAGCCAAACAATGCAACTTACCTTACCTAAAAGCGGTAGTATCGAAGCATACATGCAATCAGCGTATAACATTCCTATGTTAACCGCAGAGAAAGAGCATGATCTGGCTACTCGCCTCTATAACGACAATGATTTATCAGCGGCGCAAGAGTTGATCATGTCGCACTTACGTTTTGTTATCCATGTTGCTAAAGGCTACTCTGGTTATGGTTTACCCCATGCTGATTTAGTACAAGAAGGCAATGTCGGTTTAATGAAAGCCGTTAAGCGTTTTAACCCTGAAGTAGGTGTACGTTTAGTTTCTTTTGCTGTGCATTGGATAAAGGCAGAAATTCATGAGTTTGTGCTTAAAAACTGGCGTATTGTTAAGGTTGCGACCACTAAAGCGCAGCGTAAATTATTTTTCAATCTTCGTAAAAACAAAAAACGTCTAGGTTGGTTCAGCACCGAAGAAGTAAATACGGTAGCGGAAAGCCTTGGCGTAACAACAAAAGATGTTATGGAAATGGAATCTCGTATGAGTAGTCATGACCAAGCATTCGAGTTATCAAAAGATGATGATGACAATCTGGGTGCCAGTAGTTTTTCACCGGCTCAATACCTTCAAGACAAACAATCTGATTTGGCTGTTGAAGTTGAAAATGATAATTGGGATAACCATGCTAATCAAAAATTATCAACAGCATTAGTGTCGCTTGATGAACGTAGTCAAGATATTATTAAAACACGCTGGTTAACGGAAGATAAAACAACGTTACAAGAGTTAGCGAATAAATATCAGATATCAGCGGAACGAGTTAGGCAGTTAGAAAAGAATGCTTTATCTAAATTAAAAAATACCATGGTATTTGATTAACGTTAGTTAACAGCTTTTTACCAAAACCGACTTCGAGTCGGTTTTTTTATGCCTGCATTTTAGGGAACTTTCTCATTAAAGCTGTTTGTAAGAACACTTACCGTTAGACATCAGCTAAAAAAACACCAGTCTGTTTACACTTAATTGCATTAATGGCGATTAAGGTTACCGCTTCGTTGCAGCTTTAACTAAATTACAACACTTGAGAACGAACTTCTGCAAATAAATCCAGCAGTATGATTGGCATCGGTATATTCCGTTTCCAATAAACTAACGATAAAAAGGTAGAAGTAATGAGCCTAAGAACAGCCAGAAAGAATATTGTAAACCGTGCAGTGATGATTGCCCTTGCCGCAACATCATTCACTTCAGTACAAGCATTTGCCGAAGAAGGCGCAGAGGAAGTTGAACGTATTGCCGTAACAGGCTCTCGTATTAACAGAACTGATGTTGAAACAGCAAGTCCTGTTACTGTAATCTCATCTGATTTTATTGCTAAGAGTGGTTATACCTCAGTGCAAGAAATATTGTCAATGCAACCAGCTGCAGCAGGTATGAGCTTAGGTTCTACTTCTAACAATGGCTCAGGTGGCTCAGCAACAGTTAACTTACGTGGTATGGGAACCCAACGCACGTTAGTGTTAATGAATGGTCGCCGTATGGTTGCATCAGGTACTGGTGCAGACTCTTCAGTAGATTTAAACACTATCCCTGTTTCAATGATTCAATCAATTGAAATTTTAAAAGATGGTGCTTCAGCGGTATATGGCTCAGACGCTATTGCGGGTGTAGTTAACATCATCACTAAGAAAGACTATGAAGGTACAGAGATAACAGCTGACGGCAGTATTACCGATAAAGGTGATGGCGAAAGTGGCGGTTTTAGTATTTTACATGGTAGGGAAGTGGCCGGTGGTAACTTAGTTGTTGGTGCTCAATATTCAAACCGTGGTGAAATTATTCAATCGGATCGTGACTTTGTACCACCAGGTGAATCATCATTTGTTCCTGGTGGATCTTTAGGCGGTATGGTACCAGATGGTAACGGCGGCTTTGTGCCTCGTGAAGAATCGTATGATTATACCGATGATAGTTACGCACAAACACCCAATGAGTTATTAAGTTTATTTACTAGCTTTAACAATGAAATTGCTGATGATACAGAGTTAAGTATCGATCTTATGTACACTCGTCGTGAGTCAAATCAACAAATGGCGCCACAGCCAGCAAATCTCGACTTAGATACTGACTTGTTAGATGAGAAATATACTGACCAATTTAAAGATGAAGATGGCAACACGCCAGACAGTCTAAATTATAGACGTCGTATGACCGATGCGGGTCCACGTATATATGCACAAGAGACTGATACTTACCGTGCTTCTGTTGGTCTAACTGGCTATTTGAGTAATGATTCACAGTGGGATATGTCAGCGACCTATGGTCGAAATGATTCAAAAGACAGTGTTGGTAATTCTATTCATGCGGGTAATATGGAACAAAGTATCTACGACCATCAAGATGATTGGTTCAGTGGCGACCCTATGGATAGTGATTTCTTAGCTAGTGAAGGTATTATGTATACCGAAGAAAATGAAGGTGGTAATGAGCAATTTACCCTAGCGGCTGGTTATAGTGGTATTAATGAATCTGATATTGGTTATGCTATTGGTGTTGAAAGCCGTTTTGAAAGTGGTTATTACACCCCCGATTTAATTACTCAAGCAGGTGAAAGTACAGCTGCACAGCAAGACCCAACAGAAGGTAATTACTCTGTTCAATCACTTTACGGTGAGCTATCAGTACCAGTAACAGATTCTTTCACGGTAGAAGCAGCGACTCGTTATGATAACTACTCTACTTTTGGTGGTGCTGCAACTTGGAAGTTAGGTGCTACCTATACTGTTATCGACGGCTTAATGTTTAGAGCGGTAGCAGCAACAGGCTTTAGAGCGCCAAGTGTAAGTGAATTATACAGCGGTAACTCAGGTTCTTTTGATTACTTAACAGACCCATGGGACAACGAACTAGATGCCCAAATTAAAGTGAACTATATCGGTGATGCGGATTTACAGCCGGAAGAAAGTGAGTCATTTACTGCTGGTGTTGTATGGGAAGTAATGGAAGGCTTTTCAACTACGGTTGATTACTGGTCGTTTGATATTACCAACGCTATTAGCCGGGTTAATGTACAAGCTGAAATGAACAAATGTGCCGCTGGCGATCTTGTTGCCTGTGAAACTATTAATATTACTCCAGAAGGTGACTTGTCAGAAATGACATCAACCCTAACTAATATTGGTCAGCAAAATACTTCAGGTATTGATTGGAATATTAGTTATGCGGCTGACATCTATCGAGTAACACTTGATACCACTTACTTACTTGAATTTGAAGAAGATGGTATCAGCTATGAAGGTACTATCGATGGCAATATGGGCGGTTATTCGCAGTTAAAGTCTAACTTAACAATTAGTGCTGATTTAACTGAAGACTTAAACCTGCTTTATACGGCTAACTATATTCAAGGTATGGAAGGTGCTGGTTACACTACAGATGACGTGATCTACCACAACATCTCAACGGCTTATCACATCAATGATGACTGGCAAGTAACCGGTGGTATTAAAAATTTATTTGATACTGAACCTGAAGAAGTTCCAGATGGAAATGACATGAATACAGTACCAAACATCTATGATGTTGTTGGCCGTACATTCTTCATCAATACTTCTTATAAATTCTAGTAATACCATTTGCATTGATTAAGGTTACAGAATTTAATGAGAATAAATTTTCAAGAACAAGGCGCTTGATTGAGCAATAGCAGGCTATTGGGATTGAAAGCAACGATGTTATTGGATATTTAAGCCATTTAAAAATGATCACTTAGTTAGTGCAATTGGTATAAGTATTAATTGCAGCTTTATTGTAGATAATTTAGCAACTCAAACTAAAGCGACTTGATAGTCGCTTTTTTTGATCGCGTTATTTTCAGGTCTATTTTTATTGGCTTTTTTAGTAATAAATACTTATCCACAAAATAATTATTGTTTTAGCTCATCATTTACTAATTCATTTGCTGCTTTTACTCGTTTCCCTGTATTATTTAGGTATATAATGTTTGTACTAAACATGCGCTAGCAATGAGATTAGTCATGTAGCATTAAATAGCAGGAGTTAATTTATTATGGGTGGTATCGGAATTTGGCAACTAGTCATTGTTGCCGTGATCGTAGTGTTATTATTTGGTACTAAAAAACTACGCAATTTAGGTGGTGACTTAGGCTCAGCTGTTAAAGGCTTTAAAAGCGCTATCGGCGAAGATAAAGAACAAAATAATAGCGCTGAAAAAACATCAGATACATTAGCTGATAATTCAACGACTTCTACGGAAGAAGTGAATAAAGCGGCAAGTAAGACCAAAGAAACCGATCAGGCCTAATTTATGTTTGATGTTGGCTTTTGGGAGTTAATCCTTATCGCAATTATGGGTCTAGTCATCTTAGGCCCAGAACGTTTGCCTGTGGCAATACGGACAGTTCGTGGTTGGATTACCGGTGCACGTAAGTTTAGTGATACCGTTAAATCTGAATTAACGGAAGAGTTACGTATTCATGAATTGCATGCCAATTTAAAAAAAGCAGAAGAAAGTAATTTACAGAATTTGAGTCCAGAAGTAGCTGAGTCATTAAAAACACTGCAAGAAGCTGCGGCTTCAGTTACTGAGCCTTTCAAAAAGGTTGATACTCAAGCCATGGACTCAATGATTTCATCTTCACTTGCTTCCGCCCCTCAAGCTAAGACTGAAGCAACAGTAACTGCGGAGGTGTTAAATATGAAGTCAGAAACACCAGCACCGACGGAGCCGGCAACGAGTTTTGTTTCTGAGCTAGAAAGCTCTGTTGATAAAGTGAGTGATAAATCCCAACCATGAGTTCATCCCCAACCCCCAGCGTTACTTTATTCGACCATTTGTTAGAGCTGCGCGACCGATTATTACGTTCGGTTGTAGGTGTATTGCTTGTTTTTTGTTGTTTGGTGTACTTTTCCCAAGATATTTATCAATACGTCGCACAGCCATTATTAGCGACCATGCCTGAAGGATCACAAATGATAGCGACTGATGTCGCATCACCATTTTTTGCCCCCTTTAAGTTAACTTTGGTGTTATCACTATTTATCGCTATGCCATTTGTCTTATATCAAGTCTGGTCATTTGTAGCGCCGGGCTTATACAGTAGTGAAAAGCGTTTGGTTGCCCCGTTAATGTTGGGTTCTACTTTATTATTTTATAGTGGTATTGCCTTTGCTTACTTTCTTGTTTTTCCTGTGGTTTTTGCCTTTTTTACCTCTGTAGCGCCAGAAGGTGTTGTTATTGCAACGGATATTAGTAGCTATTTAGATTTTATCTTAAAGCTCTTCTTTGCTTTTGGTGCCGCATTTGAAATTCCTATTGCCATTATTTTAATGTGTTGGACAGGTATGACAACACCTGATAGCTTAAGAGAAAAACGTGCATATGTTGTAGTAGGCGCATTCGTTATTGGTATGTTGTTGACACCACCAGATATTATTTCGCAAACTATGTTAGCCGTGCCAATGCTATTGTTGTTTGAAATAGGTATTATTATTGCCTCGTTTTATCATAAAGATGATGAAGACGAATCAACTGATGTAAGGGAAAATGATTAATGAATAATTTAAACAGACTAACCTCTTCTATAATCGTGGTTAGTTTATTTTTCACACAAATAACTTTAGCGAAAGAATCGTTAGATCAACTCGAAGACTGTGTGAAAATAAGTCAAGATACCGCGAGACTTGCGTGTTTTGACAAACTTACAGAAAAAATCAGTAATAAAAGCGTAGAAGTTAATACAACTCAATTAATAACTCAGCAAGTTGGTGACTCTTCTAAAAAGCATATAGAAAATATCAATAGTAAAAGTGTAGCAGCTAGCACAACTCAATTAATAACTCAGCAAGTAGATGATTTCTCTAAAGAGCATATAGAAAAGACTGCAGAAGAAAAAGCGAATGAAGTGTTGAGTATATCTTTACTTGTCGATACGTTGAAAAAAGTTGGTCGAGGACAATGGAAAATAACCTTCAAGAATGGTCAACAATGGCAGCAAAAAGATACGACAAGATTTAAGTTAAAAGAAGGGGATAAAGTCACCCTTACCAAAGGAGCACTTGGTTCGGTATTTCTCCAAAGAGAAAATACTAACAAGCGCATGAAAGTAAAAAGGCTTAAATAGAGAAAAATCATTTTGAATCAAAAAGAGATGATAGATATTGGCGTCAATTTAACGAATAAACGATTTGATAAAGATCGTGAAGACGTTCTGCTTCGTGCTCAGAGCGCAGGCATAGGTTCTTTATTAATTACAGGTACTAACGTTGAAGAAAGCCAGAAAGCGTTATCCTTATGTTTAGAATATCAGGCTAATTTCCCCCATTTTTTATATAGCACCGCTGGTGTTCATCCTCATGATGCTGATCATGTCACTAAAGACTACCTAGACAAACTCAAACAGCTAGCGCGACAAGAGCAGGTTAAAGCTATTGGAGAGTGTGGGTTGGATTTCAATCGAAATTTTTCCGCTCCAGAGCAACAACAAAAGATTTTTAGTGAACAAGTTGCTTTAGCTGCTGAGCTGAGTATGCCATTATTTTTACATCAGCGGGATGCTTTTGAACCTTGGTTTACTGTTTTAAAACCCTATTTAGATAAAGTTCCTGCTATGGTTGCGCATTGCTTCACCGGCTCAAAAGCGGAACTTACTCAATGTATTGCTGCAGATATGTATATTGGCATAACGGGTTGGCTATGCGATGAACGAAGAGGGCAAGACTTACGAGATATTGTCAGTTTAATTCCGGTTAACCGATTACTTATTGAGACTGATGCGCCTTATTTGACGCCCAGAACAATTCGACCCAAACCCAAAAGTAGCCGTAACGAACCAAGTTACTTACCCTTTATAGTGAAAGAAATTGCTAGTATTACAGGTATTGACCAAGAGGAAATTGCTTGGCAAACTAGCTGTAATGCCGAAAAGGTATTTAACTTTCCATTAAAGAAAGAAATGTCATAAATGAAGTCATTGTTTTTAGTTAAAATTGTAGGTTTTGCATCTTTATTGATGACATACTCGCCTGCAAGTAAAGCTATTACTGACCAAGACAGTGACCACCTATGTTTAGGCATGGGAGCGATATTAGGCTGTTTGATTACCCTATTGCTGGTTTCATATTTTAATCGGCATTATCGAGTAAAATACCAAAAAATGTTACAACGTCTTAAATTTGAAAAAAGTAATACTCGAATAGCTGAACAAACAATGAAAACTTTGGCTAAAGAGCAAGAATACAGTCAAGATTTATTAGAAGAAAGAGTACAAGAGCGTACTTTAGAACTCAATATTGCCCTACAAGAATTAGAAAGTGCCAATCAAGAGCTCGAACGTAAAAACGTTTTAGATGAGCTGACTGGTTTACACAATCGCCGTTTTTATGATCAGAAAATATTAGCTGAATATCGCCGTAGTCGCCGTAATTTAACTGCACTGAGCTTGGTAGTGATTGATATTGACCACTTTAAATCAGTGAATGATAACTATGGTCACTTAGCTGGAGATCAATGCCTTATTTGGTTATCTAAATATATTAAAGAAAGCTTAAAACGAAGTGCAGATAAAGCTTTTCGTTACGGTGGTGAGGAGTTTTGTTTAATTCTCCCTAATACTGATGCTGAAGGTGCATTATTACTGGCAGAGCAATTACGTTTAGATATATGTGAACACACTTTCATTTTTCAAGAAATTGAAATACCACTTACTATCAGTTGTGGTATTTGTACTTATCAACAACAAGTTGATATTGGTCCTGAGCAAATCTTTGCTGGGGCAGATAAAGCTTTGTATCAAGCTAAGCATGATGGCCGAAATCAAACTAACCAATTTACCTTTATTGAATAACACTTAAAAATAATTTTAGGAATTCTTATGAACCATAATGGCAACTCAGCTTTTGGCCAATTTCCAGCACGTCGCATGCGCCGTATGCGTGTTGATAATCATACTCGCCGCTTAATGGCAGAATCACAGTTAACGGTAAATGATTTGATTTATCCAGTTTTTGTTCTTGAAGGTGAAAATCAACGTGAAGCAATTGCTTCAATGCCAGGTGTTGAGCGCAAAAGTATTGATCTGTTATTAGAAGAAGCACAAGAGTTAGTCGACTTAGGCATTCCAGCTATCGCTCTTTTCCCTGTTACCCCAAGTGATAAAAAGTCATTAATGGCTGAAGAAGCATACAATCCTGAAGGTCTCGCTCAACGTGCGGTTCGTGCACTTAAAGCAAAATTTCCTGAACTTGCCGTGATCACTGATGTTGCTCTCGACCCTTTTACTACGCATGGCCAAGATGGTATTTTAAGTGAAAGTGATGATAACAAAGCCGGTTCAACAGGTTATGTGCTTAATGATGTTACTAAAGAAATTTTAACTAAACAGGCATTATCACACGCACAAGCCGGTGCTGATATTGTCGCGCCATCAGATATGATGGATGGCCGTGTTGGTGCAATTAGAGAAACCTTAGAAGAAAATGGTTTTGTTAATACCAAAATATTAGCTTATTCAGCTAAATATGCATCTAACTACTATGGACCATTTCGTGATGCAGTAGGCTCAGCAGGTAATATTAAGGGTGGAAATAAACATACTTACCAAATGGACCCAGCCAATAGCAACGAAGCATTACATGAAGTTGCTCAAGATATTGCCGAAGGCGCTGACATGGTAATGGTTAAACCCGGTATGCCGTATTTAGATATAGTTCGCCGGGTAAAAGATACCTTTCAAGTTCCTACTTATGCTTACCAAGTTAGTGGTGAATATGCCATGCATATGGCCGCAATTCAAAACGGCTGGTTAGCAGAGAAACCCTGTGTGATGGAAGGTTTATTAGCCTTTAAACGTGCAGGGGCTGATGGTATTTTGACTTATTTTGCTAAGCAAGTAGCGCAATGGTTGAAAGCAGACGCACAATAGTAGCGTTTGTTGAAGCTTGCTAAAAAGAAAAGCGCGATTAATTCGCGCTTGTTTATGCTGGTAATCAAGCTTGCCTTTATAGCTTTTTAGCTATCAATACTTTTTGACATGATGGTCTTGTCATTAGTTTTTCTAGGTATTGTTCTAGCGCAGGGTAATCGGGTAATACGTTATAACCCACAGGCAAACAAGAAATGTAATGTAGCATAGGCGCAAGCAATGCATCTGCAATGGTAAATTGCTCTGACGATAAGGCACTATCTTCATTTACTATTTTTTCAATAATGGCCAAAGTAGTTGCGACTTTTTCTTGTACATTAGCAACAACATCGAAACGAACTGAATTGTTTTCTCCTTTAGGAAAAGCAAACTCCATTAAATATTCTCTTAGTAAGACTTTATCAATATCGATAGATATGTGTGCACATAAAGCATCATGGCGAGCATGTGCAAGTTCATTCTCTGGTTGTAAAATATTATCACTATCAAGATAACGACAAATGCTTGCGGTTTCTGGCAGAGTAAAAGTTTCGTGTTGTGGTTTGTTCTCAATTAATATCGGAATCTTACCAAACGGGTGTAATTGTAAATGCTGCTCACCTTTGAAAGCAATCTCTTGCCCTTCAACTTCAAATCCAACCGTGTAGGGAATCTCTTTCTCTTCACAAACAATCATTACACTGCGCACGAAGTTTGAAAAAGTCGGACCATATATGTGAATTGTATTTTCTTTCATTTAATTCTCCTTAATAACAATGCTGCTGTTAATGTAGAGTTAATGACAATATGTTCAAGAACATATTTTGAAAATGTGAAATACTGAGATACCAACAGATGATTAATGGGAGTCTTTGAAATGGCATGGCAAGAAACACATAAAGAACAATCTAGAGATCGAATATTAGAAAGTGCAGCTATGTTATTTACTCACCATGGCTTTGAACAAATTTCAATTGACCAAGTGATGAAAAAAGCAGAGTTAACCCGAGGTGCTTTTTATAGTCATTTTAGCTCCAAGAGCGATTTGTATGCTCAAGCAATAAGTAAAGCAGCAAAAATTGCTTATAAACGAAAACCAGTCGATTGCCCGAGCAATATGAAAGACTTTTCTGAGTATTACTTAAGTGCCCAGCATAGGGATGACGAGTACAAACAAGCATGTCCTCTGGCCTTTCTGGTGTCAGATATTAGTCAGCAAGATAGCCAAGTGAAAGCGACTTATACCAAGACTTTAAAAGGCTTTATTGCGCAAGCTCAATCCTTGTCTGGAAACCGTGAAAAGGCGCTACAAAGCGCCGTATTAATGATTGGTGGTCTTGCGCTATCAAGAGCAATAGATGATAAAGACTTTAGCAATGAGTTATTGGCTGCATGCAAGGTAGGGGTTACTTCGTTATCAATGGAAGAGGGCTATGATGTCAGCTGAATTAAGTATAATACTATTGAACTCAGTGATTATTGTTATGGCTTATGCTTGGGTGTATCCAAAAATAGCAGGTAAGAATATTAATAAAGTGGCATTATTTGACTGTGTTGCTTCAGGCTTAGCACTTATCATAGTGGCAAATAAATACTGGAATACAAGTGCTAGCTTTGACTTTTTAATGCTTGAGTTGAACTGGTTTTGGTTTACCTTGATTAGCTATAGCGTCATTGAAATTCCGGTAGTGCTTTGGTATTTCAGAGAGTTATTAGGAAGAAGAAAAGATTAACGATTGATTAGATTATTGTTGCGTCAGGGACTAATTCAAACAGTAACCCCTCACGAAGTGCGCCACTTGAAAGCCGTAATTTTTCAATATTTAGGCATTTAAACAAAGCGATTAAAATACATAAACCACTGGCTAATATCGCTTTGCGATCAGCTCTGAGTCCTGCTATTTCTATATCAGCTATGTTTTGGCAATTGATCAATGTTTGTTGTATTTCGTTAAGAAAAGCTAAAGTGATTACGGGTGTTTTCTGACGTTGTTTAAGAATTTCTACCATGGCTTGCATAGTGCCTGAGCTACCAACAGCAGTTTGCCAGCCAAGCTGAATAAACGCCTTATTCACAGTATTGATAACATCCGCCGCAGCAGCAATACACTGAGTAAAGTTTTCTTTTTTTAGTTCACCATCGGCAAAGTAGTTACCTATAAAGCTTACGCAGCCAATGTTTAAACTAACTAGCTTTTCTGCCTTACAGCCAGAGCCAACAACTATTTCGGTACTGGCGCCACCAATATCAAGTACTAATTTTTTAGTCTCAGGTTGGTGATAATCACAAGAGGAAGTGTGGGCAACTCCAGCATAAATCGTTCTAGCTTCTTGCTCACCAGACAGTAATTTTATTTCTTTGGGTAAAATATGCTTGGCAGCATCAAAAAACAGCTGGTTATTTTTAGCTATACGTAAAGCTGCTGTGGCGACAATAAGGATATTATTTACTGGAATACTATTGAGATGTAAGGCGAAGACTTTCAGGCAATCAAGACCACGTGTTATAGCCTCATCCGTAAGTAGGCTATTGTTATCTAATCCTGCAGCTAAACGCACTTTTTGTTTAACTTTATTAACGGTTTGGAAAGATTTACCGGTAGGATATGTAATTAATTGGGTAATCAGTAGGTGGAAACTATTAGAGCCTAAATCAACCACAGCGTAATGACTATCATCATACTGTGGTATTGCCTTTGGAGAGGCTTGATTTGGGCTCATTGCGTTACTCAAGGTTTTTATATCCTAGAGCGTAGCTTTAGCTACGGTTACCGCGATTAGTGTTACCACCACGGTTATTTGGTCTTGTATTTGAACGACCGCCTTGTCTGTTGCCACCTGGTCTAGGACGGCGTTGACGTGGTTTAGGTCTCGGTAAGTCAGTCAGTAATGCATCATGATCATACTTAGTTACCGGTAGTTCATGCTCAATATAAGTTTCAATTTCAGGTAAATTAAAAACATATTGCTCACACGCTAAACTAATAGCATGACCAGTTTCACCAGCACGACCTGTACGACCTATACGATGAACGTAATCTTGACAATCATCAGGTAAGTCATAGTTAAAAACATGCGTTACGCTAGGGATGTGTAAACCGCGAGCAGCAACATCAGTCGCTACAAGTATATCTACAGTACCTTCAGTGAATTGCTCTAATATTTTTAAGCGTTTCTTCTGTGGTACATCACCAGTTAACAAGCCGACACGAATTTTATCGGCACTTAGATGGTCAAAAACTTTTTCACAAACGTGTTTAGTGTTTGCAAAGACAATTGCTTTTTCTGGCCAATCTTCTTCAATTAATGTTTGCAGTAAAGTCATTTTATCTTCGTTTGAAGGATAAAATAGTTCTTCAGAAATGCGAATGTTTGTTTTTTGCCCAGGCGCAACTTCTACACTGGTTGGATCGTTCATGTGGTCAAAGGCAAGCTCTTTAACGCGGAATGATAAGGTAGCAGAGAAAAGCATGCTTAAGCGCTCTGTTGCCGGAGGCATTTTATCAAACATATAACGAATATCTTTAATAAAGCCTAAATCAAACATTCTATCAGCTTCATCAAGTACGATGACTTCGATATTTTTTAGGTTGTAGATACCTTGCTTCATGTAGTCAATTAAACGACCACAAGTGCCAATAAGAATATCAACACCAGCTTCTAGTTCTAAACGTTGACTTTCATAACCTTCGCCCCCATATACTACGCCAAGGCGTAATCCGGTACTTGCTGCCATTTCTTTAGCATCACGGTGAATTTGTATTGCTAATTCACGTGTAGGAGCCATGATCAAAGCGCGCGGTTGATTATGAGTAGGAGCTTCTTTTTGAAGTAGATGATGGAAAGTAGCAGCTAAAAAGGCAATGGTTTTACCTTCACCTGTTTGTGCTTGGCCAGCTATATCAGTGCCTTGCAAAAGAACGGGTAAAGACTTCGCCTGAATAGACGTACAATAATCGAAGCCCATGGCTTCTAATCCGGTTACTACTTGCGGAGCAAGATTTAGGTCAACGAATTTAGTTTCTGTTAAGTGTGTTTTTTTCATGGCGCTAGCTTAACAGTTTTGTTAGCAAAATAGTTGCTTAATAAAAATTAATTAATTCTAAAGGTTTAAATGTAACGAATGTTACATAAAACAGTATTGGAAAAGCAGTGAATCACGGTATAATACGCATATTAGTAGGTACAGATACCACAAAGGCGCTTTCGCCATAACAAACGGAGAATATGATGAGCGATAAAATTGTTCAGCTAACTGATGATAGTTTTGAAGCAGATGTATTAAAAGCATCGGGTTTAGTATTAGTTG
>MAAB01028902.1_pt1 | contig 152751 bp, 137 predicted proteins | sample 1115991 | NCBI WGS metagenome assembly MAAB01 (sample SAMN04961124, study PRJNA320927) | seawater metagenome | isolation source: sample BD02T18 sea water enriched with oil for 18 days | place: USA:Gulf of Mexico | collected 2013-07-27 | reverse complement strand
CTTACAAAGTACTTTGTAAGTATTCTGTGCGGACACTCCTGTGAGTATTTAGTGCTGATATGTTTAACGTTTGAGCATTTCATTGCTAGGTAAACCTTAACTGGTGCGGTAAGCTGGTATCATTAAAGTTAGTTCCAGAGGTGTTTATGCAACCAAAATTCTCAGAAGATGTGATCCCTTTATCTGATCTTAAAATAAATCCAGGCAAGATAGTTAACCACGTTAAAGATTCACATCGGCCAGTATTAATCACCAGTCGGGGGCGAGGTGTAGCAGTAGTTCAAGGACTTGATGACTATGAAAAAAACATCGAAGAACTTGCTTTTATTAAAGCTGTTGCCAAAGGCATGGTAGATATTAAAGAAGGAAATAAATCAGATATTAGCGATGTAAAAGAAAGGCTTGGTTTATAGCGGTGAAAATTGAATTTGCAGAGTCTGCTATATGTGATTTAGAAGATATAAGATCATATTACACCGAGCAGCAGGTACCACAAGTTGGTGAGAATTTTATTTTAGACATAATCTCCCATATTGAAACATTAGCTGATAACCCTGAGATTGGCAGACAAGTACCAGAGTTTGCGGTGTCATCAATTAGAGAGTTAATTCATGCGCCTTTCCGTATTATTTACCTATTGAATGAAACTAGTATTCAAATAATTAGAGTATGGCGAAGTGAACGGCTAATGCAGTTGCCGTAAACCTTATGACTCCGCATGCTTTATGGCCATTAATTCAGCCTTGATATAATTTATCGAAATTAGGAATGGAGTTTTCCCATACAGGTATTTGCTTACCTATATATTCTTTGACCGCATCAAAAAACAGTCGGGTTCGCACGGGCAAGTCGCGGTGTGGATACACAGCATACATAGCACCGTGTTCCATTAATTTTAGCTTAGGTAATAAAGGAATTAGCGAGCCATCTTTCACTTCATTTCTAATAATAAATGCCGGAACTAAAATATAGGCCGTACCCGACAACGCTTTCATTAACAGTACTTCGCCATCATTTGCTCTGAAGGTACTCTGGGTTTTTTGCTGACATTTCTCATTGCGGTCATTGTAATAATGAATACTTTCTACTCTGACTGATTGGCTTGAATAACTTGCCGATGGGTAACTTGCCAACTCTTCTATTGAGGCTGGCATGCCGTAGGTGTCAATAAACTCAGGTGAGGCGAGTAGTAACAATCGGTTACGGGCAATTTTACGAGCGATTAATGACGAGTCTTTGGGCTCACCTATTCTAAAGGCAAGATCAAAGCCTTCAGCAACAATATCAACAAGCTGATCGTTTAGATGTAATTCCACTTCAACTTGAGGGAAACGCTTTTGAAAGTCATTGATCACTGGTTGTAAAAATCGGCGTCCAAAAGTGGCTGATGCGGTAATTTTCAAAATTCCTCTGGGTTCTTGATGGTAATTTTCAGCCAATCTAATGGTATCACCTAAAAGCTCTTTTAGTTGCTCTGCTTTTTTTATCATTTCGGCGCCAGCCGCGGTAAGTGAAAAAGAGCGCGTCGTTCTATTGAGCAGTCTAATTCCTAATTCATCTTCTAACCGACTTATTTGTTTCGATATTACTGAGCGATCTATGTTGCGTGATATCGCTGCTTTGGCAAAAGAGCCTCTTTCTACTACGTCTAGCAGTAATAGTAGTCGACTTGTTGTATCCATATCGTGCACCTAAAAACGTTATTGGTGTTATTTTGGCACCAATGAATGTAAAAAACCATGCTTTTTATCTACATGTTTGTTCCGTATGATCGCTAGCATTATTTAAGGAGTCTCTAATGTATAAACATCTTTTCATTACCACCATACTCGGATTAACCATGGCACTGTCAGGCTGTGGCGAAGAAGCAGCACCAGCGTCTACTGAACAGCTTATTCAACCGATTGATGTTGCTGAAGTTCTAGTTAAGCCTGTGCAAAGCTGGCATACCTATACCACGCGTATTGAGTCTCCTGAAGAAGTGGCTTTAATGCCAAGAGTTTCAGGTGTTATTGATCATATCGCTTTTCAAGAAGGTGATAGGGTTTTTAAAGGTGATTTGTTATTTCAATTAGATAATCGACCCTTTGCTGCGGTTGTTGCTAGTTTAGTGGCGCAAGTTGATAGTGCAAAAGCGGCGCTTGCCCAAGCAAACAGTGAAGCCAAACGCGCAGTACGCTTAGCTGAACGTAACGCTATTTCAACAGAGCAAACCGAGTCTCGTGAATCGACATTGCGTCAACGAGAAGCACAAGTAGCAGCGCTGCAAGCGCAACTTGAGGCCGCCATGTTAGATTTAGAGTTCACCTCAATTCGTTCACCAATTAATGGCATTATTTCTCGCGCGAATATCACTAAAGGCAATAACATTATTGCTGGCCAAAGCGTGTTGACGTCTATAGTTTCAAACCAAAAAATGTACGCTTATTTCGATATAGACGAGCGCACTTGGAATAAATCCTTCAACAAGGTTACTGCCAAAAGCAAACAACAGGTAGTAATGCAAAAAGTGGGACAAAAAGATTTTCATTACACCGGTCATCTTAACTTTATCGATAACCGTATTAACCCTTCAACGGGCACATTACGCGTTCGTGCTGTCTTTGAGAATATTGAGCATCAGTTACGCACTGGCTCTTTTGCCCGTATTAAATTAGCGGCAAATGCCATTACCGAACAAATTATTATTCCAAGTAAAGCTATTGGCACCGATTTAAAAAATCGTTTCGTATTAACCGTGGATGAAAACAATATTTTGCAATATAAACTTGTGGAAGTTGGTGAGCGCTATGGCAAGTTACGGGCAATTACCTCGGGCTTGTCTAAAGGCGATATTATTGCGGTTAATGGCCCGGCGCGAGTGGGCGCAGGTATGCCAGTTAAGCCCCATAATGTTGTTATTGATAGTGATGGTATTGCCTTTACCTTAAGTACTGTCGATGCTAAAACTTTATTAGCAAAACGCTAAGGGTTATTGATGAATTTTTCATACTTTTTCATCCAACGACCTATTTTTGCGGCTATGTTGTCGTTAATTATTCTCATTGGCGGTGGCATTTCATTGTTTCAATTACCCGTGAGTGAATACCCTGAAGTTGTACCGCCAACGGTTATTGTGACGGCGAGTTATCCGGGTGCTAATCCTACGGTTATTGGTCAAACCGTTGCGACACCATTAGAACAAGAAATTAACGGTACAGAAAACATGCTTTATATGTTTTCACAAGCCACCAGTGACGGTCGCATGACTCTTACCGTTACCTTTGCGCTAGGAACCGATTTAGACAGAGCGCAAGTGCAGGTACAAAACCGTGTAAACAGTGCCTTACCGCGCTTACCCGAAGAAGTGCAACGACTCGGTGTTGTTGCTGAAAAATCATCACCAAACTTAACCATGGTGGTGCATCTTTTTTCACCGGAAAAAACTCACGATACCACGTATTTATCTAACTATGCCGATTTGTATATTAAAGACCAACTCACCCGTTTAGATGGCGTCGGTGATGTACAACTTTTTGGTGGTGGTCAATATGCCATGCGTGTTTGGCTAAATCCTGATGCGTTATCGGCACGCGAACTCACGGCGAATGATGTTATTGCCGCTCTACGCTCGCAAAATCAACAAGTGGCTGCGGGTAGCTTAGGTGCTCAGCCAGCCGCTAACGATAATCAATTTCAAATTTTATTAAATGTTAAAGGTCGTTTAAATAATATTGAAGAATTTGAACAGGTCATTATAAAAATTGGCGAACAAGGGCAAATTACTCGCCTTAAAGACGTGGCAAGATTAGAGTTAGGCCAAGACAATTATTCATTACGCGCTATGCTTGATGGTCAACCGGCCTTAGCCATGCCTATTTTCCAACGCCCCGGTTCTAACGCCATAGAATTGTCTGATCAAGTACGTGCAACCATGGCGCGTTTATCAACAAGCTTTCCCGCAGGCGTTGAATACGACATTGTTTATGATCCGACCGTCTTTGTACGTGGTTCTATTGACGCTGTTATCGAAACGTTGCTCGAAGCCATTGTTTTAGTAGTTATTGTGGTGATTTTGTTTTTGCAAACATGGCGAGCCTCTATTATTCCCTTGATTGCCGTGCCTGTTTCTTTAATTGGTACCTTCGCTGTTATGCAATGGTTAGGTATTTCAATCAATACCTTATCGTTATTCGGTTTAGTGCTTGCCATTGGTATTGTGGTGGACGATGCCATTGTTGTGGTTGAAAATGTTGAGCGTAATATTGAAAAAGGCCTGACACCATTAGAAGCAACGCGTGTTGCTATGAGTGAAGTAACAGGGCCTATTATTGCCATTGCCTTGGTTTTAGGGGCGGTATTTATCCCAACGGCATTTATTAGTGGTTTATCAGGCGAATTTTATAAACAGTTTGCCTTAACCATCACTATTTCTACCTTTATCTCAGCGTTTAACTCGTTAACCTTGTCGCCTGCATTGTCAGCGTTATTATTAAAGTCGCACGACAGTAAGCCTGATAAGTTAACGGTTTTACTTAATGCTCTCTTTGGTAAATGGCTATTTGCCCCCTTTAATAAAGTGTTCGACAAAGGCGCAAATGGTTATCAAAAACTAGTCCAAAAACTCATTCGTATGAGTATGCTGGTCGGTATTGTTTATCTTGCTTTAGTGGGGGGCACTATTACCTTGTTTGATAAAGTGCCCGGTGGTTTCATCCCTGCGCAAGACAAACAGTATTTAGTGGCTATTGCGCAACTACCTGATGCGGCAAGTTTAGATCGCACGCAAGCGGTGGTTGAGCAAATGGAAAAAATAGCACACACCATACCGGGTATTGCCCATACGGTTGCCTTTCCTGGGCTGTCTGTAAATGGTTTTACCAATAGCCCAAACAGTGCCATTGTATTTACTCCGCTTGATGCTTTTGAAGATAGACAAGACCCAAATATGTCGGCAGCGGCGATAGCAGCGCAATTGAATCAAAAGTTTATGGCCATTGACGCCGCTTTTGTTGCGGTATTTCCACCGCCTCCTATTCAAGGGCTAGGCACCACAGGTGGCTTCAAATTACAAATTGAAGACCGCGGTAATAAAGGCTTTGAGGTATTATTTAATAATTTACAAGCGGTCATTAATAACGCCCAACAAGATCCTGCATTGATGGGCTTATTTTCAAGCTTTCGTATTCAAGTACCGCAAATGGATATTGATATCGATCGCGAACAAGCGCTTATTCAAGGCATTCCTTTAGACGACGTATTTGATGCCCTACAAATTTATTTAGGCTCTGTTTATGTTAACGACTTCAACTTGTTTGGCCGTACTTATCAAGTGAAAGCGCAAGCGGATGCCGAATTTAGACAAGATCCAGAGCAAATATTGAACCTAAAAGTGCGTAATCGCCAAGGTAAAATGGTGCCGCTAGGCTCGGTATTAACGGTAACACCCGCAACGGGGCCCGATCGGGTAATGCATTATAATGGTTATCCAACGGCTGAACTTAATGGTAGTCCAGCACCGGGTTACAGCTCAGATCAAGCCCAAAAGGCAATCGAATTAATTTTGGCTGACACCTTAGAGCAGGGCATTGAATATGAATGGACTGAAGTGACCTACCAACAAATATTGGCAGGCAACACTATGGTTTATGTTTTTCCGTTAGTGGTGTTGTTAGTGTTTATGGTACTTGCGGCCCAATATGAAAGCTTACGCTTACCCTTAGCGATTATATTAATTGTGCCCATGACCATCTTTTCAGCATTAATGGGGGTCTGGTTAGTGGGCTCAGACAACAATATATTTACCCAAATAGCCTTGATTGTGCTGGTCGCTTTAGCCTCTAAAAACGCTATTTTAATGGTGGAGTTTGCTAAAGATCAAAACGAAAAAGGCTTGTCACATCTAGAATCCATCATTGAAGCGTGTCGTATGCGACTACGCCCTATCTTAATGACTTCTTTTGCCTTTACCGCCGGCGTAGTACCGCTGGTATTAGCAACGGGAGCCGGTTCAGAAATGCGTCATGCTATGGGTAATGCGGTATTCTCTGGTATGATAGGTGTCACTATATTTGGTCTTTTATTCACGCCTGTTTTTTATATATTACTGAGTAAAAGTAAAAACGAAAAACAGTCAATTACAGAATAAATTAGTGGGTAAATTCACTAATGGTAACGTGGGAATTGCTCACCTATAGTTGTTAGATGCGCGGCAAGATGGTTTAATAGCCAAAAAAAATAATATTGATTCTACCATTACAGCGCTAATTGCTAAGGCAAGCAGGTAGTAAGCATTTAGCGGGTGTTAGAGTCATAAGTTAACGAGTGAGTTAGAGAGCTTTATGTCTTCAAACAATGCCGCACAATTTTGCAATTTACCCAACGCCATGAAAGCCATTGTGTTGGAGCAACCTAACGAGCAAATTCAGCTTGCTGAAATTGAACTGTCATTACCACAATGCAATGACAATGAAATACTAGTTAAAGTTGCATCAGTGGGGTTAAACCCTTTGGATGCTCAATTTGCTAAAACAGGTTTTGGTCAGTGGCAATATCCACATATTTTAGGGCTTGATGCTGTCGGTACTGTGGCTCAAGCCAGCCAGGGGCTTTTTCCTCGTGTTGGCGATAGAATAATGTGGCACTCAAGCCTCACGCAGCAAGGGGTGCTCAGTGAGTATGCTAAAGTACCTAACTTCGCGGTTTCTGTTATTCCTGACAGTGTCTCATCAAATACTGCGGCATCTATTCTTAGCGCTGGCATGTCGGCATTAATTGCCTTGGAAAAAATTAAAATTACAGAAGGCGATAGTGTTTTTATCGACTCTGGTGCCGGTGCCGTAGGTCAGTTCGCCATTCAATTCGCTAAACAACGAGGCGCCGATGTTTTCGCTACCGCTTCTAAGCATAATCATAAACTCATTAAAAAATTAGGTGCCGATGCCGTTTTCGATTATCAGGATAAAAAACTTTGTGAAAAAATCCGTACTACGCTTGGTCCTCAAGGGTTTGATGCCGTTGTCGACTCTATTGGTGGTGAAACCACGGTAAGAAATATAGAACTTATGCGTTTCTGCGGACGAATTGCTTGCTTAAAATCACTACCGGCATTAGCTCCCGAATTAATGTATAGAAAAGCGCCTAACATCAGTGTTGTTTCTTTGGGGGGCGCTTGGTTGTCGAATAATTTATGCGCGCAGCAGCACATGAGCTTTATGAGTAAATTATTGTTAGAAAATGTCGCCAGTGGTGAGGTATGTGTTCCAGAAATAGCAATGGTAAATTTTAGCGCTCAGGACATTTCGATGGCGTTACGTAAACAAGTCTCTGGTGGCTTTACTGGTAAACAGGTGGTGGAAATAAGTTAACCATTGTCGTACTTCCCGTACTTTTCTCCCTGTACTTGTCTCCCTGTACTTATAAATAGTCTCTTTCTTGTCAGGGGCAGCTTTTTGTTTAGCTCAGCAGGCAAACTAACGACTTTAAAGCCGCTTTATGCTCACCGGGAAGGGTTTCATCTAAAGGGGCAAAATAGCTAACTATAATAGTTATGATTTAAATCAACTAAGTTTCAATTTCACAATAAAAAACACAAATGATATTGATTCTCATTTGTTATCGTGTTTTAATGTCGCCAAAATTAGAGAAGGCTCATTTCGCTGACGAGCAAGCTTTCCGACAATCTATCTCCGCTAACCTTAGTTAGCATTAAAAACATAACTATACTATTGGAATTACTCACATGATGAAGAAAACACTCTTAGCTTCGGCTTTAATTGGTCTTTTTGCCAGTAACGCAGCTATCGCTAACGAAGAAACAGATAAATTACGTCAAGTTATTGCTGAGCAACAAAAAGTTTTAGAATCGTTAGAAAGACGTTTAGATGAAACCGATCAAAAACTTAATGCTACTGCCGATCAAGTTGAAGTAAAAGCCGAAGGTGGCATGTTTGCTAACACTTCCATTGGTGGTTACGGTGAATTACATTACAACAACTATGAAGACAGCGATGCGAAAATTGATTTTCACCGCTTTGTGTTGTTTTTTGGTCATGAGTTCAGTGACACGGTACGTTTTTTCTCTGAGTTTGAATTAGAGCATTCTATTGCTGGTGAAGGTAAATCAGGTGAAGTTGAACTTGAACAAGCTTATGTTGAAGTTGACATTAACGAAGCCACAAGCTCTAAAGTGGGTTTGTTTTTAATCCCTGTTGGCATCATTAACGAAACTCATGAGCCACCAACATTCTACGGTGTTGAACGTAATGGCGTTGAAAAAAATATTATTCCAGCGACTTGGTGGGAAGCGGGTGTTGCGGTTAACTTTAAGCCTGCGCCAGGTTTAAGCATTGATGGTGCTGCCACCAGTGGTTTGGAAGTGGGTGATGATTTTAAAATTCGTAGTGGTCGTCAAAAAGTGGCTAAAGCTAATGCTGAAAACCTAGCGTATACGGGTCGTATTAAATACACCGCTATTACTGGTTTAGAGCTAGCGGCAACATTGCAATATCAAACTGACATTACCCAAGGCGGCAGTAACTTTGAAGCCCCTATTGATACTGCTGATGCCACGTTATTAGAAGCACATGCTATTTATCAAGTTAATAATTTCACTGTTCGTGCTTTATACGCTCGTTGGGATATTAATGGCGATGAAGCAAAAGCGTTAGGCCGTGATGAGCAAACTGGTTGGTATGTTGAGCCTTCTTATAAGTTTAGTGAAAAAGTAGGCGTTTTTGCTCGTTACTCAGAATATGACAACAATGCAGGTAATAGCGACTCAACAGCTGTTGAATCAACGAGTGTTGGTGTTAACTATTACATTCATGAAAACGTTGTATTAAAAGCTGATTATGAAGATCTTGGCGGCGCTGCAGACTCTACAGGCTTTAACTTAGGCTTTGGCTACCAATTTTAATATTACTGCTTTTCTGAGTAATACAAGCTATATATTAGTATAAAATAAGTGAATAGTGCTGCGGTACTATTCACTTTTTCCGTTAATAACTCTTAGTAAGTTGTATAGGTAAATAATGAAAACATGCTTATCTTTTTTGCTATTTATGTTGGTTTTACTAACCAGTAATGAAAGTGTGGCAGCTAAAGGGGTTTTTCAAACGCCTAAGGCCTTTATTAGTGCCAGCTTGGGTGAAAACTGGCAAGTAAAAATGTTGTGGTTAACCAAAGAAGATAAAGCCGTAGTCGCAGATATCCTGAGTCATAAATTTAACCGCCTGCGTATTCGATATTGGCAACGTGATGATGACAGTGTCTGGATTTTGGATGAGATAGGTAAAGAAAAACCTATTACTATTGGTGTCCATATTACTATTCGTCAAGGCAAGCAACACATTCAAAAATTAAAGGTGCTGACGTTTAGAGAAAGCCGAGGAGATGAAGTTCGTCACGACTTTTACGCCAAACAATTTATCAATGCTAGTCTTGATAACGAAAAACAATTAACACAAAATATTGATGGCATTACTGGGGCTACTTTATCGGTAAGAGCTACCACCAAAATTGCTCGTCTTGCTTTGTGGTTGAATAATAGAGCACTAAACAAGCATTAAAATTTCATGTTTGTTCAACTTGAAAATTTTTACCACAGAGGTCACAGAGGCAGGTTATATGTTCCATGCATAACCTAAGTAACCTACATCCATGTAGGCCTTGCTACGCACTACACCGAGAATGATAAAGCTTCTGGGTAGCATGGTGGAGCGGTGGTAACAGTTATAAAAACTCTAGCTTATAAGCGATGCATACGGCAGAATAAGCCAACTTAATGCTAATGCGCTGCGTAAACTTTTTTATTTGCTATGAAATCATCACCATCACCGTCCAAAGCACTGCATAATCGTATCATACGTCACTTACGAGAATGGCATCGAAAGCTTGGTATTATTGCGGCTTTTTTTCTAATTTTTTTATCACTTTCTGGTATAGCGTTAAATCATACCGACACGCTTTCCCTTGCCCACAGCCCCATTAAAAACTCATGGTTACTCGATCATTATGGTATTGCGCCACCGAGTGACGTGCGCCTTTATGTTAAGGATAATTTTCGGGTTACCGATAATTTAGTCTGGCTTGATGACAAATTATTATTCGAAAGTGCAACAAAAGTTATTGCGATAGCGCCAATAATTATCAGCGAGCAGCAAGCTTTTGCTGTGGTGAGTGTTGATCAGCTTAGTTTTTATAATCAAGATGGCGAGCTTATCGATCAATTAGGCGAAGAGTCTGGTTTTCCCGTTGGTGCTAATGCTGTAGCTGCCACTGAACACTTGTTGGTGATAAAATCAGCGAACGGAACTTTTCAATATAATAGTGAGCAACTTTTATGGCAAAATTTTCACTCACTCATAAAGCCCAATTGGATAACGCACAACACGGCCAATAAACAAATTATCATGGCGGCAAAGCTGAACTATCGGGCGCAATTTTTAACGCTAGAGCGCATTGTTTTAGATGCTCACAGCGGTCGAATATTGGGATTATTTGGTGTACTGTTTATGGACGCTGTGGCGATATTACTGATACTGCTTTCATTAAGTGGCATCTATATCTGGATTCGTTATGCTAGAGCTAGACGCTAGTTTGCCAAAAATACTTTAATTTACAGCGTTTAGAAAAACCCTTACAATCGTTAAAAATTTGTTAATAAAAAAGGTCAAAAATATGGACATAAATGTAGAAAAAGTTGAGCACTACCTGCAAATGGTTGGTGAAATGAGCCTGCAGTTTGGCATTAAATTTATTTTAGCGGTTGTTGTTTATTTAGTTGGTAAGTGGCTGATTGGCAAAACGCTAAATATTGCAGAGCTAGCCCTAAATAAGAAGCAAGTTGAAGCAACCTTGCATCAATTTTTGCTGAGTATTTTTAGTACCATACTCAAAGCTATTCAAATAATCATTTTTGCTTCCATGATTGGTATTGAAACAACGTCGTTAATTGCTATGTTAGGCGCGGCAGGTTTAGCTATTGGCTTAGCCTTGCAAGGCAGTTTGGCCAATTTTGCTGGTGGCGTACTTATTTTGTTGTTCAAGCCATTTAAAAAAGGTGATGTGATAGAAGCACAGGGTTATATCGGTGGTGTCGAAGAAATTCAAATTTTTAATACCATTTTAAAAACACCTGATAATCAGCGAGTTATTATTCCAAATGGTCCTTTATCGAATGGTTGTATTAAAAATATTAATATCGAAGGTACACGTCGCGTCGATTTCGTTTTTGGTATTGGTTATAACGACGACATTGTTAAAGCTAAAGCGGTATTAATGTCGCTGGTTGAAGCCGATGAACGCACGTTAACTACTCAAGCAACAGATATTTGGGTAGGTGAACATGGTGATAGCTCTGTTAACTTATATCTTCGCCCATGGGTGAATGCCGATGATTATTGGCCTTACTATTTCGGTATGATGGAAAAGGTTAAGTTGGCTTTCGATAAAGAGGGTATCAGTATTCCATACCCACAACGCGATGTGCATATTCATCAAACGGCTAACTAGCATCTTGAAATAGAAACGGTATACTTAGCTTACTTATTACTTGAATTTAAAAGTAAGTTAAATATACCTCATGAAAGCATCGTTTATCGCCCTACCTTTATTATCTCTACTGCTGGTAAACGCGTTACCGGCACAAGCTTTTTCGAACAACTCAAAGCAGGAGCCAACAACCGCTGAATATAATGCTTGGCTTAAAGAAAAGTTTAGCAAGCAGCATGAAGCATTGATCCCCGTGGTTGCCGTGGCCGATATGTTTTATTCTTGCAATAAAGCTCGCGAAGTGGATTCTACTGTTGAAGAAATAACTTATTTAATCAATGAAATGCCTAAGAATAAGTTGGCTGAAAAACTAGCCTTATGTTTAGGTGAAGATAGCATGCAGTCTGACATAGCGCTTAATTTTGGTTTACAGGGCTGTTTTCATGAACAATTAGCACACTTACCTGAAGTTGAACGTCAACAAAAAATGGTTTTAGTCGAAAAAGCTATTTTGTCTTTATCGCGTGGTGAGCGCAAAAAAAGTTTTACTCAATGTGTTACTGAGCAAGCAATTCATTATCTACAATAAATACAGTTATTTAAATTAATAGGCTATATTCATAAATTGTAACAAATAGCCTAAAACATTTACTTATCGCTCTTTTTAATATGTGGCGACATCGCTTATAGTACTTCATATATTAGTTTGTAAATTATACCAACCTTGTGAGAAGACAATGAACCAAGAAACTCAAAAAATTTTAGTGGTAGACGATGATATGCGCCTGCGTTCATTGTTAGAGCGTTATTTAGTAGAGCAAGGCTTTGTTGTGCGCAGTGCTGCGAATTCAGAACAAATGGATAGGTTACTTGAACGTGAAAATTTTCATTTGTTGGTACTCGATTTAATGCTGCCAGGTGAAGATGGCTTGTCTATCTGTCGCCGCTTGCGCCAGCAAAGCAACAATATACCTATTGTGATGCTAACCGCCAAAGGTGATGAAGTTGACCGTATTATCGGTTTAGAAATAGGTGCGGATGATTACATGCCGAAACCTTTTAATCCAAGAGAATTATTGGCACGAATAAAAGCGGTATTGCGTCGTCGAGTACAAGAAGCGCCTGGCGCGCCCTCTATGGAAGAAAACAATATTATTTTTGGCGAATATAAACTTAACTTAGCGACACGTGAAATGGTAAAAGGCGATATAAGCTTGCCTTTAACCAGTGGTGAGTTTGCGGTGTTAAAGGCTTTAGTTACCCACCCAAGAGAGCCATTATCTCGTGATAAATTGATGAATTTAGCGCGTGGACGTGATTACTCCGCACTTGAGCGCAGTATTGATGTGCAAGTATCTCGCTTGCGTCGCATGTTAGAAAAAGACCCAGCCAAACCCCGTTATTTACAGACAGTTTGGGGATTAGGTTATGTGTTTGTGCCTGATGGCACCGCTACTTAGTATTATTAGTTGTCGGCGGGACTTTACTAGTCACGCATTCAAGGCTATTCATGAAAATATTACCCCGTAGCGCCTTCGGGCAAACTGTATTACTCATTGGCTTTTTGCTTTTTATTAATCAGGTTGTCTCTTATGTCTCTTTTGCTCTGTATGTTATTGAGCCAAACCAGCAACAAATAAATCAGTTGCTGGCTAAACAGGTACGTGTTGTTTTTATTGATATTAAAGATGCTAGGTTAAGCCCTAAAATGGCGGAAGCCTTTCACCGAGAAACGGGTATTGGTGTTTATCGTGAAAAAGAAGCTCTTAAACTTGGTTTAGCTTCAGCAGGTTATTACCCTTACCGCAGTGAGCAAATGTCTGAATTACTTGGTGGTCCTGCTGAGGTTCGAATATCGCAAGGAGACCAATACCTGTTTTGGATTCGCCCACCGCAAGCGCCAAATTTGTGGGTTAAAATACCATTATTGGGCCTGGAAGAAGCTAGTTTTTCTCCACTCATTTTTTTCCTTGGCATTATCGGTGTCCTCAGTGTCGCTGGTGGTTGGATATTTGTCAGACAACTTAATAGGCCGTTGAAATCGCTACAACGTGCAGCAGAAGATGTTGGCCGAGGTGATTTTCCTGAACCACTAACAGAGCATGGCACTTCTGAAATTATGGCGGTAACGCAAGCGTTTAACCACATGTCAAAGGGGATTAAACAGTTGGAGGATGATCGAAACCTACTGATGGCGGGCATTTCTCATGATTTACGTACGCCATTAACACGAATTCGTTTAGCCAGTGAAATGATGTCTGAACTCGATGACTTTCTTAAAGAAGGTATAGAATGCGATATTGATGATATGAATAATATTATCGATCAATTTATTGATTACATTCGTCATGACTCAAAAGATAAAGCCGAGCTAGATGACTTAAATGTTTTAGTAGCAGAAGTACTAAATGTTGAAACACCCAGTGGTAGAAATATTCAGCTTGTTGCCAGTGACTGCCCTAAAATACCCTTGCGTCACGTTGCCGTTAAACGTGCTTTAGCTAACTTAATTCAAAATGCTTTGCGCTATACCGATGGCGATATTGAAGTATTCACCGGCCATGATAAAGAACAGGGCTACGCCTATTTTATGGTGAGTGATCACGGTGCAGGTATTCCAGACTCAGATATAGAGCGACTATTTCAACCTTTCACTCAAGGCGATACTGCTCGTGGTGGCGAAGGAAGCGGTTTGGGCTTAGCCATTATTAAGCGTATTGTTGATACCCATGGTGGCCGTGTTGAATTATCGAATAAAGCTGAAGGCGGCTTACAAGCCAAGGTATGTTTGCCGTTAGAGTTTTAAACAAAAAAAACCTTAGCAGAGCCAAGGCTTAGTGGTTATTTTTATCTTATTGCTTATTGCTTATTGCTTATTGGATCTTTTGCGTGAGAAAAATACACCAATTAAAGCTAAGCCTAATAAAGCCATTGACGTTGGCTCTGGTATAGCATTAGTGGTGATATCTAAACGCCATGCATTCACACTTAATGGATCCGCACCGACAGTATCTTCAAAACCTAACGTCCAATCGCCTAATACCTGCTCACTGTTAAAGTCAGCTAATGAACCTATTGGAGCGAAAGTTCCAGACAGCAAACTGCCGCCACCGATAGTGGTTGCAGCGTCATCATCAAACAATACCTCGATGCGCGCACCTACGTGATCTGAATAAGTATCTTCTAGTACTAGGTCGACACGAGTGCCCATAGCACTAGTAAGAAAGAAGACTATTTCTCTATTAAAGGAAGACCCTGCACCAGAACAAGTACCGTCACTTAATAGCGGATCATCACATTTAGTGAAGTCGATAAAAACATTGACGTCCGAAATGATACCGCTGTCTGTAAAAGTTAAACTTGTTGAGCTGCTGCTACCATCAACAATCAAAACGGGTGAAAATGTTTCGTCTTCCGATAGTAAAGTTGCTTGCGCTGAACTGATCCATAAGCAGGCAAGTAAAGTGATAATTTTTTTCATAAGATATCCTTAAGTAATGAGATTAAATATTATTTATGTGTCTATTATATAGTAGCAATAAGCAGGCCGAGGCGTTAATTTACTGTTTTTTAACGTATTTTTATTTTTATGAAGGGTTAAACAAATATTGTAAAATTACCCGACAGTTTATGAACAATAAAAAACCATCAGCAATTTATTTGGTGATGGTTTTATCGTAGATTAAGGGCAAAGGTATATTTTACAGCTGTGGTCCAGCTGCAACTAACGCTTTACCATTATCAGTATCAGTGAACTTGTCAAAGTTATTAATAAAACGCTTTGCTAAGTCAGTCGCTTTATTGTGCCATTCATTGCTATCTTGGTACGTATGTCTAGGGTCTAATATATCACCTTCAACACCTGCTAGCTTGCTAGGAACTTCAAGATTAAACATAGGTATAACCGTTGTTTCTGCATCATCAATTGAACCATCTAAAATAGCATCAATAATAGCGCGAGTTGCTTTAATTGAAATACGGTTGCCTGTGCCATTCCAACCTGTGTTGACTAGATAAGCTTCTGCGCCGGCATCAGTCATACGTTTACGTAACACTTCGGCATATTGTGTTGGGTGCAAACTTAAGAACGCGGCACCAAAACAACTTGAAAAAGTAGGTGTCGGCTCAGTAATACCACGTTCAGTACCGGCTAATTTAGCGGTAAAGCCTGATAAGAAGTAATACTCTGTTTGTTCAGGTGTTAATTTAGCCACAGGTGGTAATACACCAAAAGCATCGGCAGTTAAGAAAATAACTTTTTTCGCATGACCAGCACGAGAAACGGGTTTAACAATGTTATCAATGTGATGAATAGGGTAAGAAACGCGGGTATTTTCAGTGCGTGAATTATCATCAAAATCGATAGTGCCGTCATCAGCAACGGTGACGTTTTCTAGTAGCGCATCGCGACGAATAGCATTGTAAATATCGGGTTCATTTTCTTTGCTTAGCTTGATGGTTTTAGCGTAACAGCCACCTTCAAAGTTGAATACGCCGTTATCATCCCAACCGTGTTCGTCATCACCAATTAGTTGACGTTTAGGATCGGTAGAAAGGGTGGTTTTACCTGTGCCAGATAGGCCGAAGAATACGGCAACATCACCGTCTTTACCTACGTTGGCACTACAGTGCATAGAAGCTATGCCTTTCAATGGTAATAGGTAGTTCATCATTGAGAACATACCTTTTTTCATTTCGCCACCGTACCATGTACCGCCAATTAACTGAATTTTTTCAGTTAAGTTAAAGGCTACAAAGTTTTCTGAATTTAAGCCTTGTGCTTGCCAGTTAGGATTGGTGGTTTTAGCGCCGTTCATTACCACGAAATCTGGTTGGTAAGTTTTAAGCTCTTCATCGCTTGGGCGAATGAACATGTTTTTCACAAAATGTGCTTGCCATGCAACTTCAGTAATAAAGCGTACTTTTAAACGCGTATCATCGTTAGCACCACAATAAGTATCAACAACAAACAAACGCTTACCTGAAAGCTGAGTAGTCACTAAACCTTTCAGCTCAGACCATGTTTCTTGGCTCATGGCTTTATTGTCGTTTTTACCTTGATCAGACCACCAAACAGTGTCGCGAGTTACGTCATCACGAACAATGTATTTATCTTTAGGTGAACGGCCAGTAAATATGCCAGTATCTACATTGACTGCGCCAAGCTCCGTGACTACACCTTTATCAAAGCCTTCAAGGCCTGCTTTAGTCTCTTCACTAAAAAGTAACTCATAAGATGGATTGTAAACAATTTCTGATACATCGTTAATGCCATATTGTGACAAATCAATTGAGTTTTCTGGGGCGGTCATAGTAAATTCACTCCTAAAGTATGACGAGTTTTAAGTAATGGTTAGGTTTATACCAATTGCACTAACTAAGTGATCATTTTCAAAGGGTCTAAATATTCAATAACGTCGTTGCTTTCAATCTCAATAGCCAGCTATTGCTCAATCAAGCGCCTTGTTCTTAAAAATTTATTCTCATTGAATTCTGTACTCTTAATTAATCCAAATGGTATTACTTTTAAATTTGAGCTTAAATAAATAAGAACAAGGTTTAAAGTTTTAATGGCGCCATTTTAGGGGAATAACGCGCAAAACGAAAGTAAAATATAGGTTAAGTTGAAAGTTTTCAGTATAACCAACATAAATATTGAAAATAGACAAAAATTTCTTGGCTGTAATTTTACAACAATAATAACGGTAAGGGCTGCATGAGCGTAGCAGTTTGACACTCTTTTAAGTAATAAATATCCAAAAGAGTGTTAAATAGCGGCTTGGTGAACTAAGTGAAAGTTAATAACTAATGATTTTGTTTCGAAGTGAAACTTTTTAAATCGTTTGCATAAAAGTCATAAATGGTTAAGCAATATTCACAGGTCATGGAGATTTTTCCATGCTTGGCGAGAATATCAATAATTTCATCGGGTTCAACTTGAGCAATGGCTGCTAAACATTTATTACTAGAGCAACCACATTGATAACTGACTGATTGAGGGTCGAATAAACTGACTTTTTCTTGATGGTATAAGCGATATAACAACGCTTGTGCTTCAAGTGAAAAAATTTCATCGGCTTTAATGGTGTTGGTTAGTTGCGCGACATGCTCAAAATCACTTTGCTGTTTTGCTAAGTTTTCATTGCTACCATCACCGTCAGGCAATAATTGTATTAAGCTGCCGGCGACTTGCTGTTTATCATCATCGCTAAAAAGCCAAATTTCAGTCGGAATTTGTGCTGAAACTTCAAAATAATGAGCAAAACATTGCGCTAATGTTGGTTGGTCTAAAGCAACAATTCCCTGATAAGCTTCACCTTGGTTAGGCTTGATGGTGATGATCATATTGCCTTTACCAAGAAGTTCTTGTAATGAACGTGCTGCATTGGCTTTTTCTGTTTCAACAACCTTGGCAATGCCACGCATTTGCTGATTGTTGTCGCCGTTAACTGACATATAACCGACAGGACCATCACCTTGTAATTGTACGGTTATATCACCTTCAAATTTTAAGGTTGCCGTAAGTAAGCAGGTTGCCGCCATTAATTCACCTAGCAGTAAACGAACACTAACAGGGTAATTGTGGTTCTTAATAATGTGTTGGTAACTGTTGCTTAACTGCACCAATTCGCCACGCACATGCATGTTATCAAATAAGTAACGGTTTAAAGTGTCGGTGTGAGAAATGCTAGCTTGAGACATTCGAGCTAAATCCTTTCCTTAAATTGCTGAGGGTGCCATTATATACCCAAGCCACTTCAAGATGCGAGTTTCAGGACGTCTGAGCGAATCATGTTAGGCAGGTTTTTTTATTAATGGTTGTTTCCTTAAAACAGGGCAACGATAGCGACAGTATAAGTTGGCGACAATAGTTATTAACTATCCTTGTTTTCATGTTTTGTATTTTCCGTTAACCAATGCAGTAACTTCACTATTAACAAATTTGCTTCAATGGGCTTAGATAAATAATCGTCCATGCCAGCAGCAAGGCACTTGTTCTTATCATCTGCCATGGCGTTTGCTGTCATTGCAATAATAGGAATAGTTTTATTTAATGCTCCACCGCCGCCTATTCGAATTTGTTGACTAGCTTCATAACCATCCATTTCAGGCATTTGACAATCCATCAGTACCACATCATAACAAGGATCAAGCTTTGCTTGTTTCAATTTTGTTAAGCACTCAACACCATTATTAGCAATATCAATAAAGTGTAATCCTAATTTATTTAGAATGCCTTTCGCGACCATCTGATTAATGCGATTGTCTTCCACTAACAATATTCGTGTATCTTTAATGACCTCAATATCTGCTTCACTGAATTCTTGGTTATTTGCAGGAGTTAATGTTTTTAAGTAATGACTGGTTACTAGAGGTTCAGCCTCTTCGAGTATCTCACCTCCTTTTGCGACTACCGATAAAGCACCGAACAGATCAGCAGTCGTTGCTGGTTTGGGAAAATAACCACTAAACCCTAAATCAGCAAAGTAACGGGCGTCTCCTAAATGTCCCATTGACGTCATCATGATTAACTTTATTTGTGCAAAACGTTCATCGCCCTTAATTTTTTGACCTAATTCAGCACCATCCATATAAGGTATTTGCATATCAAGAAATGCAATATCAAAAGGTGGCTTGCCATTATCGTGACATTCTTGCTGACAAAGTGACAATGCCTGTTGGCCACTATCGGCTGCAAAAACAGTGGCTCCCCAGTGCTCAAGCTGCCCTCGTATCACTTCTCTATTGGTGACATTGTCATCGACAATGAGTAATTTTAAATTATTCATATCAATTTCAGGCATTACTTTTTGTGACTTATTGCTTTTTTGTAACGTTATATAAAAGTGAAAACAGCTTCCTTGTCCTAATTTACTCGTTACGCTAATGTCGCCATCCATTAAATTACAAAGTTTTTTGACTATGGCGAGTCCTAAACCTGTACCACCAAATTTACGTGTTGTTGATGAGTCTACTTGGCTAAAAGAGTCAAATAATGAGGATATTTTATCCTCTGGAATACCTAAGCCGGTATCGGTAATTTTGCAATTTAGCCGCCATGATGAATCTTTGCGAGGCAGCAATTCAGCTTGAATAACGATTTCACCTTTGGAGGTGAATTTAGTGGCGTTACTAATAATATTAGTGATTATTTGTCGTAGTCTACTCGGGTCACCTTTTACCATAGACTCTTCAATTTTGGTGACATCAAGGATCAGCTCAATATTTTTAACTTGAGTCTGTAGCCCCATAGATTCAGAAAGTTCACCTAACATGCTGCGAAGGTTGAAATTGATATTTTCTAATTCAATTTTACCGGCATCTGCTTTAGAGAAATCCAAAATGTCATTAATTAAATTCAATAATGATTTTGCACTGCTCATGGCAATATTGATTCTATGCTGTTGTTCATCATTTAAATCAGTATCTACTACTAGTCCCAACATGCCGAGTACACCATTCATTGGCGTACGAATTTCATGACTCATGCTGGCTAAAAATTCACTTTTTGCAATAGCGGCTTGTTCTGCTTTCTCTGTTGCTTCGATGAGCATTTTTTCATTGTTTTTTCGATCAGTTATGTCTAGATGAGTGCCGATCATGCGTTTAGGCTTACCGTCTTCATGCCATTCCACCACTTTTCCAGAGTCAAATATCCACACCCAATGACCTTTTTTATGCTTCATTCTTGCTTCATAATTATATCTAGCTGTTTCTCCATGCCAATGTTGCTGTAATAATTCTTCCGAATGTTTGAAGTCACTAGGGTGGACATACTGCATCCAAGTATCCATATTGATAGGGGATAATTCTTCGAGGGTATAGCCAATAATTTCAGCCCAGCGCTCATTAAGCACCATCTCACCAGATTGTACTTGCCAATCCCATATACCAGCGGCCGTACTATCCATCACTAGCTCTAATTGGTTGCTGCTCTCTTTTAGAGAGTGCAGTGCTAGTTTTCTTAATTCAGATTCATCATTTAACTTTTCAATAGAGGTCATACTGTGACTTAAGGTATGTACCATCATATTAAAGTTCCTCCCTAAGTCCCCTATCTCATCACTACCAAGATCTTTTATCTGATAGTCCAATTCTCCTTGACTAATACCTTTGGTAAAGCGATGTAGTTGTTCTATGCGAGATAACAAGATTTTACCTAATAAGAAATACAGTAGAAAACTCATCACTAATACACTCGCAATACCCACCATTAAAATGTTCAGACCTAGAGTTTCAATAACTTTCATTTCTATATGACGGTTAAACAGCAATAGTGAGGTAAGTTCTGTTTTACCTACCGTTAATATTTTTTGAGACGAAAGTTCATGGGGCGTTTTTTTATATAGAGAACCCTCATGATACTCATTAGTAAGGGGGGCGTTTTGACGATATCGTGCCACAACTATTTTATTTTCTTCATTTTTAATGATGGCACCAATCAATGAGGTTTTAGCGACAGCTAATTCTTTAATATCTTGATCTAATTGATTTATTACTATGCTTTCCCAGTCAACACTAATGATTAATTCACCAATAGCCTGACCGCGTTTAATAATGTTAACGGAGTACCACTGGGCAATTATCTTCTCGACTCCATTCTCGCTCCCACTCTCGATGCCAATGAGGGATAAATATTCATCTTGGCCTATTGAGCTTATGGCAACGAGACTTTTCTCAGGTTGCATATAAAAGGGGTGGTGCTTAATGTTTTTGAGTAACAGCTCTTCACCGTTAATTTTTCTTTTATTGCCATCACGTGTACTGCTAGAAAAAATAGTGCCGTCGAGTTCAACGACAAGAATATAATTAATAAAAGGGTAAATTTCGATCAAATCGTTTAACTCTTGGCTAACGCCACGATTTTCAAACAAACTGAGCGCTTTTTTTACCTGTCTATTGCGGGCAACTATCTGCGTAATATCAGTAATTTTTTTGTGGCCGTCTTCCAAGTTAGACACCATAAAAGAAACATCACTATTCATGCCTTTCGCTATTGTTTGTAGACGCTCTTTTTTTAGGGAAGAAAAAACAAAATACCCTAGGCTACCAACAACAATTAGGGCAACTAATATACATATTGTGATAACTTTGGGGATTAGTTTCATTTAAATAAGGTGCTTATTTTGTCCATTGAACTTTTAAGCTAAATTGCTTAGGCAGCTTGATATCTAAGAGTTGCATGCTTTTTTTGTTAAATAAGAATGTAGGTGGTTCTTGTAATGTAGACTGAATACTTTCGGGTGAAACTTTATCTAAAATAATACGTGCAGCCATTTCTCCCGCCATACTGCCTAACTGATAAAAATCAGCCACCACACCGAATGTTGCACCTTGCTCGATGCCTTTTTTATTGGCACTTAAAATAGGGACTTTATGAGCTAAAGAAAGCGCTATTAAAGCGCTTTCGCCACCACTTTGCATTAAGGTATCGGTAGTGGTAATAAAAGCATCTACCTCATTAACAAGTGCTAAAGCTTTAGCTTTTATTTCCTTAATATCTGTTGCTTCAACATCAATTACTTTAATACGTTTTTTTTTCAAAATTCTATATAAATTAGCCGCTTGTATTTTTGAGTTAGGTTCTCCTTTTCGATGAAAAATTGCCACGCTTTTAGTGGCAGGGAGCACTCCTAGCAGTAAGTCAATGGAATGAAATAAAGATACGTAATTACTGGTGCCCACCAAGTTATTACCTGAATATTCAAAAGACTCTATTAGGCCCGAGTCGGCCGGATAGGTGACAATTGAAAAAACTAAGGGTGTTGTAGCAGGCATAACTTCTTTTATTATGGTTGTTCCTGGCGTGGTGAGGGTAAAAACCAAATCAACATTTTGTTCTTTAAAGCTGTGCGCTACAGCTCTTTGCAGTGTTTTGTCTGCCCCCACTTCACCTTGAATAAAGGTAACTTGCTTTCCTGCAATGAGCCCTTTGCTGGCGAGGCTGTCTTTAAACCCTTGCACACATTGCGGGTAACCAGACCAAACTGCTAAGCCTATTTTATATTCTTTTGCTGACGCTTGCTGAAAAAAAAGCATCAAAAAAGAAAGTAAAACCAACGTTTTACCATTATTATTTGTCATTATAAAAACCTACCATTTGATTATATATTCAATGCCTAACGCGGTATTATGTACATCGGAGTAACGATATTCGTTAACGCGATATTCAGCTATAACAAACAGGTTTTCTATTACCCTATAGCCAAGTTGTATTTCGCCAACCATGGGGTTTTTCGATATGTTACTTGGCAAGTTTTCATTGAAAGTATGGTCAATAAAACCGGCTAAATAAATGTTATTATCAAGGGAGGGAAACGTCATTCTAAATGCATGTTCCATTTGCCATACATCCTCAGGCACACTATCAAACTGCTTTAAATGAAAATTAATTGACCAGCTTAGGTTAATTGCTTTAAACGCTGCTTTAAACAAATTAGTATCATTTATACGCCACCGAAATCCTAAGCGGTGCCTGTCGTTATCATCACCTGAACGGAAATTCATTTGCAAAGTAAGATCAAGCGGTAGTTTTTCATTAATTTGCCAACGGACATTTTGTTCAGTGTAGAAGGTGTTGAGATCGGCTAAGGCACTTTCTCCTTTTTCATTGCCAAAATTCGTTAAAGAAAAATATGAAAATCGATTATTGAGCTTGGCACCTATATTGACGGTGACAGTATTATCATTATCGACATCAGACAAATAGGGATAGACATTAACATCAATAAAACCACCAGCAGTATTTTTAATGGCGGCTTCGGCTTGAAAATTAATAATGACGAGTAATAAACATAATGGAATGAGTGTTAACATTTTCTTCCTATTTAGAATTTTTATCCCTTGTTTGGCTAAATATAGTAGAAATAAGAGAATTATCTATTGATTTGTGAATAGAATTCCAAAAGGTCTTGTTTATTTTATGCCTTTGCGGAAAAAAATATTTCTGGGGTTGGAGGCACGCATGATGAAATTAGTGAGACAAATTAAGAGCAGTACAGATATCACCAAAGGGTAAAATTTTATTTTAGATTGAAAAATAACTGTATTGAGGCATTACTGAGCTACCCTACTAGTAAAATAAATATTAGGGTTTAAACATTATTATGAGTGTTTTATTTTTACATCCTTTCTTTGAATTCTCGTAATTTTCGGCGTTGTTTTTTATCAGGTTTGGTATCAGAAGCAGGGCTTAATAAAATACCTTGTTTTCGGGCAAGGCTATTCTTTTCTCTACTGGCAATGCTTTTACTACTTTCTTGGTAAAGGGTTTGTGCAAAAGTAGCATCGCGGCGTTTATCGGCTAATGCGATAACCTCCACTTCTTTTTCATCAAAGCCTTGTCTCATTTTAATCATGTCACCAATGGCGACGGCTTTTCCCGATTTGGTGCGTTGACCATTATAAAACACCTTACCACCATCAATCATTTGCTTGGCAATAGCGCGAGTTTTGTAGAAGCGAGCCGCCCATAGCCACTTGTCTAAGCGCGTACTACTTAAGTTAATTGAACTATCTCTTGGTGCTGTTGCCATAAATAAGTAGCTTTTTGTGAATAGATTATGAAAAACAAAGTGAAAATTTTCTGAAAAATAACATAATTCGGTAATAACTGTCTGCTATTTTATAAATAATAGGCAAAATAGTGGCACATTGCTTGTTGCCAAGCTAAGGGTCACGTATTATCGGTAGCTTGCATTACAAAGTTAACGGAAAATTAACTTTAGATAATTAACACAAAATAGCTGGAATTTAATGGCTTTAACGAATAATTTAACCTCTTTCTCCTCATTGTTGGCAAAATTACCGCAACAAAAAATAGCACAAGCAATCAGTTTGTTGTTACTTGTTTATATTGCCTTTTTAGCGGCAAAAATCACTTGGTTGATGGTGCCACAAGAACAAGTGGTCAATAACACAGCAATGACGAATGGCACGGCCTATAAAAAACAGGCTGCGAGCAGTTATAACTTATCGGCGTTGCAAGCCCTTAATTTATTTGGTCAATATAATAAGCAAGTGGAAGAAGTTATTGAGCAAGTACAAAATGCGCCGCAAACTCGTTTGCAGTTAACCTTATCTGCTGCCGTAGCTAGTGACAGCAAAGAAACCTCTGCGGCAATAATTGAGTATCAAGGTAAACAAGAAACTTATGGTATTGGTGATATTATTGTTGGCACGCGTGCCAGTCTTGAGCAGGTACTAATTGACCGGGTTATCATTAAGCAGTCAGGCCGATTAGAAACCTTAATGCTTGATGGTGCCGATTACGATCAACCCGCCAAAGGTATTGCTACTACCGAAGCAAAAAATCAAAGAGCAGCAACAGATACAGAGACGCCGCAAGTTAATATTGTTGATCAGCGTTTAAATAAGGCGTTAAGTAATAGTGCCTTGCGCTTAAGAAAAGATTTAAGTAGTAATCCAGGGAAGATCACCGATTATTTACGTATTTCGCCAGCGCGAAAAAATGGTGTCATTATCGGCTATCGTTTGTCGGCAGGTAAAGATCCTGAATTTTTTAAATTATCAGGCTTAAAAGCGGGTGATGTCGCGGTACAAATGAATGGTTACGATTTACTTACACCAATAGAAGCTGCACAAGCAATGTCAGCCTTGAAAACCGAACGTGATATTTCATTATTAGTTAACCGTAATAATGACTTAGTTGAGATACTGTTTAGCATTGATTAACGATTATTTTTAAACCTTTAGTATTTTAAACTTTTAGTAGTATAAACTTTTAATATTGTAAAAAAGCAATAAGGAATTCTTCATGGGCAGCACCTTAAACGTCTCAGTGGTTAAATATTTTAACCATAAGTTTAAGCAACTCAAACAAGTGGGCATAGCGTTAGCTACCGCCATTATTTTTAGTAGCATTTTTGCTGTTGGGCAGGCAAGTGCCGCACAATATTCTCCAAATTTTAAGGGCACTGAAATTACTGAGTTTGTCAATATTGTTGGTAAAAACCTGAGAAAAACCATGATTGTTGACCCTAACGTGCGGGGTAAAGTTAATGTACGCAGTTATGATCTACTTTCTGAAGAGCAATATTATCAATTTTTCTTAAATGTTTTGGAAGTCTACGGTTTTGCCGCGGTAGAAATGAACAATAATATTATCAAAATTATTCGAAATAAAGATGCTAAAACCTCTTCGATTCCTGTTGTGGGTAGTAATAGCACTATTATTGGTGATGAAATGGTCACCCGAATTGTGGAAGTGAAAAATGTCACGGTGCGCGAATTGGTGCCGCTGCTACGCCAATTATCTGATCAAGCGGGCGGTGGCAATGTCACTAATTATGACCCTGCTAACGTTATTATGCTGACAGGTACAGCCGCAACGGTAAATCGCTTAGTAAAAATTATTGAACGTGTTGATAGAGCGGGGGATCAAGATGTTGAAATTATCAAATTACAATACGCCTCTGCGGGTGAAATAGTACGCATTATTGAAGCCATGAACAAACCTAGTGGCGGTAAAGCAGGACAGCCGACTTTCTTAATTCCTAAAATTGTTGCCGATGATCGCTCAAATAGCGTAATTGTTAGCGGCGAAGTGAAAGCCCGTGAGCGCGTTAGCCGTTTAGTTAAGCGTCTTGATAGTGAATTAGAAACTAGCGGCAATACCCGAATTTACTATTTAAAATACGCGAAAGCGGAAGATTTAGTGAAAGTGCTAAATGGTGTCAGTAAAACCATTGCTTCAGAAGAAAATACCAGCAAAGCAAAAAGTCGCAGCAAGTCAAAAACGGATACCAGTATTGAGGCTCATGAGTCAACGAATACACTAGTGATTACCGGTCAGCCTGACATATTGCGTTCGCTTGAGTCGGTCATTCGCCAACTTGATGTACCGCGTGCGCAAGTGCATATTGAAGCCATTATTGTTGAAGTTTTTGAAAGTGATGGCGTACAGTTAGGCGTTCAATGGTATAGCGAAGCAGGTGGTTTTACTCAGTTTACTAACGGCCCAGCATCAATATCTTCTGTTGCAGCAGCAGTGGCGTCGGCAGAGGGTGAGCAAGGTACAACAATAACTACTATCGACTCAAATGGTAACCCAGTTACCACGACAAATCCTGATACCGACGGTGATTATACTTTATTGGCCCAAGCCTTAGGTTCGGTCAGCGGCGGTATGTTTGGTATCATGAAAAATGATTGGGGTGCCATTGTGCAAGCGGTAAGTACCGATACCAATTCAAATATTTTAGCCACACCCAGTATTACCACCTTGGATAACGAAGAAGCCTATTTCTTAGTGGGTCAAGAAGTACCTATTATTACTGGCTCACAAACGGGTAGCAATAATTCCAATCCGTTTCAAACCGTTGACCGACAGGAAGTTGGTATTAAGTTATTAGTAACGCCACAAATCAATGAAGGTAACAGTGTGCAGCTAACCATAGAGCAAGAAGTCTCTTCGGTTAGCGGCGCCACAGGTGTCGATATTTCTATCAATAAACGTGAAATCAAAACCACGGTCATGGTTGAAAGTGGCGCAACGGTTATTTTAGGTGGTTTAATTGATGAAGACGTGCAAGAAAGTGTGCAAAAAGTGCCTTTACTAGGCGATATTCCTATTATTGGTCACTTATTTAAATCAACCACCAATAGCACTCGCAAGCGTAATTTAATGGTGTTTTTACGGCCAACTATCATTACTGACTCTAGTGTTATGAATACTATGGCGAAGGAAAAGTATAATTTTATTCGCGCTGATCAGGTACGCAAACAAGAAGAGGGTTTATCATTGATGAATGATGAAAGCCTGCCGATGCTACCAGAGTGGAATGATGATTTATCATTGCCGCCTTCTTTTGATGACTATCAAGAAACATTGCAAAAAGATAAACAACACAAAGAGCAAATAAAGTTATTAGAAGAGAATCATGACTAATGGCGGATGTAGAAAGCAAGCAGTTAGCAACAGAATATGATAGTGAACCAGCTGGCGAATTAGCAGCAGAGCAAAAGCTTATTGATGAACAAAACACTAGCGCTGTAGCTTGGCGCTTACCTTTTGCCTTTGCTAAACGCTATAGTGTTTTACTCAGTCATCAAGAGCAAGGTCAGCAAGCAAGTGGCTATGTGTTACATTGTTTAGCTGATATTAGTTTACAAACTATTATTGAAGTACGTCGCATTATTAAAGCGTCTTTTAGTTTTGATGTGCAAGATATTGCTTCATTTGAGCTGTTGTTAACCCAAGCTTATCAACGAGACTCTTCAGAAGCGCAGCAAATGATGGAAGATATTGGCAATGAAGTAGACTTATATTCACTTGCTGATGAAATGGTAGAAAGTGAAGATTTACTTGAGAACGAAGATGATGCACCAATTATCAAGTTAATCAACGCCATGCTCAGTGAAGCTATTAAAGAAAGTGCCAGTGATATTCATATCGAAACCTTTGAAAATGCCTTGCAAATACGCTTTCGTGTTGATGGCGTATTGCGAGAAGTATTAAAACCCAATCGTAAATTAGCCTCTTTATTGGTATCACGCATCAAGGTGATGGCAAAACTTGATATTGCTGAAAAACGTATCCCACAAGATGGTCGTATTTCATTGCGCATTGGTGGTCGCGCGGTTGATGTGCGTGTTTCTACTATGCCAACAGGGCACGGTGAACGAGTAGTATTACGTTTACTCGATAAAAACTCAGCGCGATTAGATCTCAAAGACCTTGGCATGACCGATGCCAACCGGCGCATATTTAGTCAATTAATAGAAAAGCCGCACGGTATTATTTTAGTGACAGGTCCAACAGGCTCGGGTAAAAGTACCACCTTGTACGCAGGCTTAACGCAAATTGACTCGAAAGAGCGCAATATTCTCACCGTAGAAGACCCAATTGAATATGCCATTGAAGGCATAGGACAAACGCAAGTAAATACCAAAGTTGATATGACCTTTGCTCGGGGATTAAGAGCCATTTTGCGCCAAGATCCCGATGTGGTGATGGTGGGTGAAATTCGTGATTTAGAAACTGCACAAATAGGCGTGCAAGCGAGTTTGACGGGGCATTTAGTACTATCAACGTTACATACTAATACCGCTGCGGGTGCTATTACCCGTATGGAAGACATGGGCGTAGAGCCATTTTTATTATCGTCAAGTTTATTAGGCGTACTTGCGCAGCGCTTAGTACGCACGCTTTGCCCTCATTGTCGCGAAAGTCACCTCCCTGATGAAGAAGAATGTACTTTACTAGCCTTACCAAGTGACAATAAGCAAGTTATTTACCGTGCCATAGGTTGTAGTGAATGTAACTTTAAAGGTTATAAAGGCCGAACGGGTATTCATGAGCTTTTAGTGGTTGATGATAAGGTTAGAGAAATAATTCATAATGGTCATGGTGAGCAAGCGATTGAAAAATACATTCGCCAACATACCGCTTCTATTCGTCGTGATGGCTTTGATAAAGTGATGACTGGACAAACAACACTTGAAGAAGTGCTACGTGTGACGCGAGAAGATTAATGGCAGCTTTTGATTATCAGGCCGTAGATAGCCGAGGAAAAACTAAAAAAGGCGTCATTGAAGGGGATACCCCAAGACAAGTTCGTGGTTTATTGCGTGAACAAGGCCTAATGCCTATTGACGTTGTTGCCACACTCGCGAGTAATAATAAGGCAGGAAAAGCAGGGAATCACAGTGGCCAAACGAATAAAGGTAAAGTCTCTGCTGCCGAATTAGCGCTGATCACTCGTCAGCTCGCCACCTTAGTTGAGTCAGGTTTACCTTTAGAAGAGTCGTTAATGGCGGTGGCAGAACAAGGCGAGAAAAATCGTATCAAGAGTATGATTATGGGGGTTAGAACCAAAATTACCGAAGGTTATGGCTTAGCCGAAAGTATGGCTGAATTTCCAAAGGTGTTTAATCGTTTATATAGAGCCATGGTGGCGGCAGGGGAAAAGTCGGGGCATTTAGATAAAGTCTTAAACCGCTTGGCCGATTATACCGAGCAACGAGAACAAATGCGCTCTCAACTTATTCAAGCCTTAGTTTATCCTCTGATCATGACCGTAGTGGCGGTTGGTGTTATTTCGATATTATTAACGAAAGTTGTGCCACAAATAGTCGGTCAATTTGAACACATGGGAGCAAATTTACCCGGCTCAACTAAGTTTTTAATTGCCAGTAGTGATTTTTTACAAGCTTATGGGTTCGTACTGGTACTGGTCACGGCGGTAATAGTTTTACTGTTTGCACAGTTATTGAAAAAGCCAAAGTTTGAAATGGCTTATCATCAACACGTTATTGCCTTGCCAGGTATCGGCAAAGTTGCCAAAGGCATAAATACCGCTCGTTTTGCTCGCACGTTGAGTATTTTAACCGCCAGTGCGGTACCGTTATTAGAAAGCATGAAAATATCAGGTGAAGTATTAGACAACCTTTTTATCAAACAGCAAGTCAAAGCAGCCGCTGATAAAGTAAGGGAAGGGGCAAGTTTACGCACGTCATTAGAACAAACAAAATTGTTTCCGCCAATGATGCTACACATGATAGCCAGTGGCGAAAAAAGTGGCCAACTTGAGCAGATGTTAGGTCGTGCGGCAGATAACCAAGATAGAGAGTTTGAGGCTTTGGTAAACATATCATTAAAGGCTTTTGAACCCGCTTTAATGGTGGTAATGGCGGGTGTGGTGTTATTTATTGTGATGGCGATATTAGAGCCTATTTTGAAATTGAATACCTTTGTTGGTGGATAGCTTGTTGGTAATACTTGTTATTATTCAACACTCACTTATCCAGTGAAATTTACGTTAACTTTACGTTAGAGAAGTGGTTAGGAAATATTATGGTTAAAAATAAATTTAAAAATGCTCAGGGTTTCACTCTATTAGAAGTGATGGTAGTCATTGTAATCATCGGCATGATGCTAAGTGTGGTAGTGCCGAATTTAATCGGTAGTCAAGACACGGCTAAATTGCAAAAATCAGTGCAAGACATAACGGCATTAGAAAACTCGTTAAGTATGTACAAATTGGATAATTATGATTACCCAAGTACCGAGCAAGGGTTAGAGGCATTAACGGATCAAACCGATATAGAGCCGCTACCACGTCGCTTTCCCGATGGTGGTTATGTAAAACGGCTTCCTAAAGATCCTTGGGGTAATGAATACCTTTTATTAAATCCGGGTGAACAAGGAAAAATGGATGTCTTTACCGCCGGTCCTGATGGGGAAGTAGGCACAGAAGATGATATCGGTAATTGGAATTTAGGCGACTACCAATAGTAAATATTCCCCTTGTTGCTGTAAAGCTCAATTTAGGCGGCAAAAGTACTCATTGACTGACGTCAACTCCGTGCTTTTTTCTTTAAATTGAACCATACAACCTAAAGGCGAGCCTTACTTTTAGGTTGAACTCACACGTAAGATAAAATTTAAGAAATGAACTACAGTCAAACTTTTTATTCAACACCAGCAACAAAAACTAAAGGCTTCACTTTGCTTGAAGTCTTGGTGGTTATTGCGTTAATAGGTTTGATTGTGTCCGTTGTACAGTTTAGTTTTTCTGGCAAACGCCCTGAAGACACACTTAAAGACGTCAGCTTTCGTTTTGCCGGTGTTTTTGAAAATGCGGCTAACTATGGCTTGCTCAACAATGTTGAACTGGGTTTATTTATTAAAGATAATAGTTATCAATTTCTCGGCTACGATGGGGTGAAGTGGAGTGAAATTGCTCAACAAGAGTGGTTGTCAGTGCAAGAATTGCCTGAGGGTGTTGAGTTGACCTTGACGCTAGACGACTTACCCATTGAAGAACCGATATTATTTGACTCTGCGGTGTTTACTGAACAGTCTAATGAATACCTTTCTTTTGATGATATCGAAGCGAAAAAAGAGCAACAAATAACCCCGCAAGTCTATATCTTATCAGGCGGAGATATTACACCCTTTAGTTTAACCTTTCATTTTAATGAACAAACCGCTCTGTCTGACGATTTAGCCGATTTGGCTTATCGCGTTACTGGCATATATAGCACACCGCTAACCATTGAAGGTCCAGTGTTAGCTAATGACTAATTCAGCCATCACTCGTGGTTTTACCCTGATTGAAGTGATGCTTGCCATGGCAGTATTTGCTATTGCGGGTTTAGCTTTACTCAGTGCCGCAAGTAACAATGCCCGTAATATGGGCTATTTGGAAGATAAAATGTTTGCTAACTGGGTTGCCGCTAATCAATTAGTGACGGTTAATTTAACGCAAACATGGCCACCAAAAAATAATGCCAAAGGTGAGGTCGAGTTAGCAGGTAGGCAATGGTTTTGGCATCAAAAAGTGATTAAAACCACAGATAAAGACATGCGCGCCATCGTCATGGAGGTACGTTTAGATGAAGAGGGCAAATTGCCTTTAACCAGCTTGACTACTTATGTGTCTAAGGTTGAACAATAGTGATCATTCCTCAACGCCACTATTGTCAGCAGCCTAGCAATAAAGGTTTTACTTTATTAGAAGTATTAATTGCTATCGCCATTTTTTCAGTGATCAGTTTATCAAGCTTTACTATTTTTGACTCTGTGCTTAAAGGGGATGAAACCTCACAAATTCGTAGTAAACGTCAAAATGAATTACAACGAGCCTTTTTAATTATTGAGCGAGATCTCACCCAAATAGCACGTCGCAGTGCTCGGCTAAATGGTGAAGCACCACAAACACGATTTTTACAAACCGTTACTGACGTGATTGATGGTGAGCAAGCGCTGGCGTTTGTTAGACACGGTTGGACAAATCCAGGGTTATTGCTGCCCCGTAGCGATATGCAGGCGGTTGCTTATCAGTTAAGTGAAGAAACCTTACAGCGACTGCATTTTAATTTTGTTGATGCCGTTGTCGGTGAAGAACCAAAAATTCGCCCGTTAATCACTGATGTTATTAGTGTTAGCTTTGAGTATTATGACGGTAAAAAATGGCAAGAAACATGGCAGTCAGCAGAGCTACCACTCGCCATTGCTATTGAGATAGAAGCCAATGATTACGGCCTTATTCGCCGTCAATTTTTAGTGCCGGGTATTGATATTAATGCTAAGAAAAGTACCTAAGAGAAAAGAGTGAAAATCATAGTATGATAACGCCATATTCACATTATAAAAAGCAACAAGGTGTCGCGTTGATCACGGTTATGCTCATTGTGGCTTTGTGCGTGGTCATAGCCAGCCAAATGACGAATCGTTTGCAAATGCAAATGCAGCGTAGCACTAACATTAGCTTTAATCAGCAAGCCTATTGGTATGCCATGGGGGCAGAAGCCTTTACCAAAAGAGTGCTTATTACCGCTTTTAAAGAAGATGAAGAGGTTACTCATCTAGGGCAAATTTGGGCACAAGGTGAAACAACTTATCCGGTAGATTTTGGCGAAATAACTGGTGAAATTACCGATTTACAAAGCTGTTTAAATTTAAATGCTTTGCGCGCGCCGCTAGGTCAGAATAACAATAGTGATAGTTCAGAGAATAGTGATAACAACCAAAACAATAACCCGAGCACCAGCAATACCAAAGTACCTGCCAGATTAGCCTTAGAAACGTTACTTATTAATTTACAGCTTGAAGGTATTGCACAATTTGAAGCCGAGTCGATGGCAGATGCATTAACGGACTGGCTTGATGAAGATGGTCGCATTAGTAGTGCTGGTGGCGCAGAAGATGATGATTATGCCTCGCGCGAGTTTCCTTATTTAGCGGCCAATAATTACCTTGCGAGTGTTAATGAACTGCGTATTATTGAGCATTTTACTCCTGCGGTGATTAATGCGCTAAAGCCTTATGTTTGTGTACTTCCTGCCAGCGATGTGCATAAAATAAATATAAATACCCTTAATGTCGAGCAACCTGAATTATTGCAGTCGTTATTAGGTTCAACGTTAGACGAAGCGCAACAAATATTGAGTGCTCGTGGTGAAGAAGGTTTTGAAACCATCGCAGAATTTTATAGTCTCCCCGAAGTCACTAAATTAGCGATTAGTGATGATAAAAAAGATCAATTTGTCGTTGATAGTGAATACTTTACACTAAAAGCAAGTGCCAGTTTTAACAGTAGCTATTTTGCTTTTAACTCAGTGATGAAAGTCACGAATAATAAATATATTGATGTGATCAGTCGCACCATAGGACGCAATTAATGGCCGAAACTTTATATATACGCCTAGGCAGCCAAGCAGAAGATGAAATATCTTGGCTGATATTTAGTGCTGCCGAGCAAGAAATTATTGCCAGTGGCGTACTCGCTAATGCCGAGCAATTAACCGATTTAACTGAAAAAACAGCCCAACGAGTGGTTAAAGTGTTCGTGCCCGGTTGTGATGTTATCTTAAAGCAGCTAGTGGTGCCTACTAAGTCACCTCGCGCTATGCATTCAGCAGTACCTTACATGCTAGAAGATGAGTTGGCGACCGATGTTGAACAGCTATTTTTTGCTTATGCTAACTTTGATGATGCTGCTGCCGGTAATAATTGCTTTGTTGCCGTTGTCGCTCACGCACAAATGCAGTTTTGGTTGGCTTGCCTGAGTGATGCCAATATCAAGGCCACAACACTGCAAGTTGATATCTTGGCTATGCCACTAATTTCAGATCAATGGAGCGCAATAGCGGTGCACGCTGCAAGCAAGTCTTCAGGGCAATCACAAATCATTGTTCGCCAAGATAAATGGCAAGGGTTTGTGCTAGATGCAGACGCTTGGCAATTTGTCGCTCAAAACCAGTCTGTTATGTTTGGTAGTGGTGATCAAAATGAGCAACCGATAATCACCGCTTACTCAGCATTACCTGACAGTAGTCAGTTAACCCTGCAACGAGTCGATGAAGAATTACCTTTAGCCTTATTGGCGCAGCATTGTCATGAAAGTAAATTTAATTTGTTGCAAGGGCAGTACAAAATAAAAGATCAACATTCAAAGGCGTTAACGTATTGGCTATGGGCTGCAAGTATTGCCGCGTGTGCTTTATTGTTAAATGTCGGTTATAAAAGTGCGCAATTATGGCAATTAACGGCGCAACAAGCGCAAGTAGAAGCACAAATTATCGCTCGCTATAAAAAAGCCTTTCCGCAAGCTAAAAAAGTACGTCTTGGCACGATAAAATCTCAGCTAAATAGAAAAATTACTCAACTGGGTGGCGCGAATGATAGTGGCGGTTTCTTGGCAATGCTCGCTAAAGTGCAACCTGCTTTTGCTAAAGTACCCGAATTAAAACCAGAATCATTAAAGTTTGATGGTAAGCGTCAAGAGTTACGTTTACAGGCAATCGCCAGTGATTATCAACACTTTGAGCGTTTTAAAAATGCCTTAAATAACGCTAATTTTAAAGTAAAGCAAGGGGCACAAAACAATCAGGGTGAGCAAATCACGGGCTCGTATAGTATTAGCAGTGTCGACAGCCGAAAAGATCAAAAAAGTAGCAAGGGGCGCTCATAATGGATCAATCATCAATTAAACAATGGTGGCAGCAACTTAATGTTCGCGAACAACGCCTAGTGCTGGCTTTGGGCTCTGCAGTCATGGTGTTGCTACTTTATACCTTGCTATGGCAGCCACTCAATACCAACTTAGCTAACACCGAAAAAAAACTCGTCAGTAGGCAAGCGCTATTAACTTGGGTTGATGAAAATGTAGCACGTTATCAAGCAATTAAACCAAATGGTTCAGGTAAAAAAACCTCGGCTAGCTTATCAAGTATTATTAATCGTACCGCTAATCAATATCAACTCAACATTACTCGAATGCAGCCTCAAGGTGAAAGCTTGCAAGTCTGGCTTGATACTGCGCCCTTTACACAATTGCTGTTTTGGTTAGAACACTTAGCCAATAACGAAGGTTTGCAAGTGCAAGCGATAGATTTAGCAAGTAGTGATAAAGCTGGCGAAGTACGTGTGCGTCGCTTACAACTAACTAAACAATAACGTTTAAATGAATATTACCTGTCCTTTTTAATTAATGAAATAACATAGAGAAATAAATGAAAAAGAAGTTTGCTATCGCAGCAATTTTTTTACTAAGCTATTTAGTGTTTTTAATCGTCACTCTGCCTAGTGCCGTGGTGTTAAAGCAAATAACCTTACCTAAGCAAATTGCCTTATCAGGAGTGCAAGGTACGCTGTGGCAAACTCGTATTAGCCAGCTTGTTGTTGGTGAACTGCTGGTTGAACAGATTGATGTGCAGTTAAGCTTTTGGTCATTATTTACCTTAATTCCCAAGCTTAATATTACTTTTGGTGATCCTTTATTGTCTGGCGCAGAAGGACAGTTAGTGTTATCAATTTCTAGTGAGGAAGCTGTTGTTACCGATTTAGCCATATTTGTTAGAGCTAATGAAGTTGCCCAACAACTAACCTTACCTTTGCCACTGTCAGCACAAGGTGAAGTGGCACTAGAAATAAGCGAAGCTAGTTTTAACTTGCAGAATAACCAATGCTTAACGGCAAAAGGCGAGGTTAACTGGTCAAAAGCAGGGGTGGTGGCCTTAGAGCAAAATATTAAGCTCGGTCGCTTTAGTGCTGTTATTAGCTGTGAAGATGGCGCGTTAGCCTTACTGGTATCGCCTAAAAATGACTTAGGACTAACTTTTAGTGCTTATGTACGCCAAGGAGGCAAAATCTCGGGCACGGGCTATTTACAACCGGGTGCTAAATTCCCTAAAGCGCTTAACGATGCCTTGCCATTTTTAGGCCGAAAAGATAACCAAGGAAGATATCGTTTGTCTTTTTAGTTGACTGGCTCGCGCTACTTTAGTGCTCTTTTATTTTAATATATTTTCTCTGGTGCAATAAAATATAAAATCAAAGTTTAAGTTGTTGAAATTGTTACTTAAAAATATTGGCTTGTATTTTGCTTTTTTAATTAAAGAATAATTAAAAAACACACTAAATAGGTTAATAAAGCAATGGGTGCGATCAATAAATCTATTAAAAAATCACGCTTGAATTATGAGCAGGGCGGTTCAGCTAAAAGTAGCAATCTTTCGGTGCTGTTAATTGAAGATAAAAAAGTAAACAGATCACCGTTAAAAAAAGCCCTGATTGATTTCAGCTATCAAGTCAGTAAACACCTGTCATTCGATGACAACATTATCACTCAAATTGAATTGTGTAATCCTGATATTTTAATATTAGCGACAGACTTACCGAGTGATAAAATACTCAAAGATCTTGCAGAAATAAATCAAATGTTGCCTTTGCCTATTATCATTTTTGCCGAGCACGACTCTCCTAATGTTATTCAAAACGCAATAAAAGCAGGTGTTAGTGCCTATGTCGTTCATGAAATTCTACCTCAGCGGATCAATAGCATTATTTCAGTAGCTAATGAACGTTTTAAAGAAGTACAAAGGTTACGCAATGAATTGAAACAAGCTAAAACACAATTAGAAGCAAGGAAGTTAATTGAAAGAGCAAAAGGCTACATAATGCAACAGAAGAAAGTAGATGAAAATGAGGCTTATGGCACGCTCAGGAAAATGGCGATGGATCAGGGTGCTCCTTTGGCGGAAGTAGCTAAAAATATTATTGATGTTTGTGAGCTATTATCTTAGTAGCGAGCTTGAGTTATTTTGGTGCATTACTGTTTTACTCGTGCAAATGAAATAAAAATACAGACTTATATTTTAATAAAATTTCATTTAAATCAGTGACTTAAGTGTTGGCATGTTATTTGCATAATGTAATTATAGTTAAAAGACTTTATATTTTTATCAACGGCGATAAAAGTAGTTAAATAAAATCTGTAGCAACGAAGCTACAGCATAGTGACAGGCTTAGGCCTTGAATTATATGAGCAATGGCGCTCACTAATAAATAACCTAATGGTTATTTATTAGTGAGCGTTTTTTTTTGGAATTTTTTATAGATTAACTGAAGGATTTAATAATGAATTGGAAAAAATCAATAACCTCAACTTTGAAGAATGTTTCACTGACTGTGGCTATGACACTGTCAGTCACCAATGCTGCTCATAGTGAAGCGCTTGGCGAACCTGAAAAAGAAGAGCTAAAGTTTGGCTTTATTAAATTGACGGACATGGCACCTATTGCCATTGCTTATGAAAATGGTTACTTCGAAGATGAAGGTTTGTATGTCACCATTGAAGCTCAGGCTAACTGGAAAGTTCTGCTCAATGGCGTTATTGATGGCAGCTTAGATGGTGCTCACATGCTAGCGGGGCAACCTATTGCGGCTACCATGGGTTATGGTACTAAAGCCGATATTATTACGCCATTTTCAATGGACTTAAACGGTAACGCTATCACCGTATCGAATGATATTTGGCAGAAAATGAAGCCTAACATTCCTAAAATGACAGATGGTCGACCCGTTCACCCGATAAAAGCCGATTCACTAAAGCCTGTGATTGAAAAACTAAATTCCGATGGTAAACCTTTTAAAATGGGCATGGTATTTCCAGTGTCAACGCATAACTATGAATTACGTTATTGGTTAGCCGCTGGCGGTATTCATCCTGGGTATTATGCGCCACACAAAGGAGACACGTCAGGGCAAATTGATGCCGAGGCACTGCTTTCGGTAACACCGCCACCGCAAATGCCATCAACGATGGAAGCGGGCACTATTCACGGTTATTGTGTTGGTGAACCGTGGAACCAACAGGCAGTATTTAAAAATATTGGTGTCCCTGTTGTCACTGACTATGAAATTTGGAAAGACAATCCTGAAAAAGTTTTTGGTATCACTGCTAAATTTGCCAAGCAGTATCCTAATACAACCATACGTTTAACTCGGGCATTGATTCGCGCCGCTAAATGGTTAGACGATAACAATAACGCCAATCGCCCAGCTGCCGTAAAAATATTATCTCAATCTAACTATGTAGGTGCAGATTATGACGTTATTGCTAACTCAATGACCGGAACTTTTGAGTATGAAAAGGGTGATAAACGTGCTGTGCCAGACTTTAACGTGTTTTTCAGATATAACGCCACCTATCCTTACTACTCAGATGCTATTTGGTATTTAACACAAATGCGCCGTTGGGGACAAATATCAGACGATAAAAGCGATCAATGGTACAAAGATTTGGCTGCGAAAGTATATCGTCCAGACATTTATGTTAAAGCGGCACAGTCATTGATTGCCGATAAATTAATTCCGGCCAATGAATTTCCTGATTTTGCTAAAGAAACAGGCTTTAAGGCGCCGCAACAGCATTTTATTGATGACATTGTTTACGACGGAAACCACCCTAATGCCTATTTAGAAAAATTTGAAATTGGTCTTAAACAGGGCGATAAGCTTTAAGCTTTATAGCCAAAAGCTTGCACTAAGAAGGAATAAAAAATGAGTTCAACAGCAGTAAATATGAATCGTTCAACGATGACTGAAAAAATGTTGAAAGTTTTTAAAAGTACCTTAAGTAAAATCACTAATGCAATGTTGCTCCCTGTGATCGGCATAACAATATTTGTATTTTTGTGGTCAATTGCCGCGCAGAGTATTCATACCTCGTTAGGAGAATTTCCTGGGCCGAATGCTGTTGTTAAACAATTTTCTTCACTGTACAGCGAGCATGTGGCCGAGCGAGACAAAGCGGAGGCTTTTTATCAGCGCCAAGATAAACGCAATGCCGCTAAACTGGCAAAAAATCCACAATATGTAACTAAAATCAGAGCTTATACAGGTAAGGAAACGTTTTTAGATCAAATAATTACCAGTTTGATTACTGTCACTTGTGGTTTCTTAGTGGCGGCAATGATAGCGATTCCTTTGGGTATTTGGATGGGATTAAATAAACGCTTGAATGCCTCATTTAATCCCATTGTGCAAATATTTAAGCCGGTTTCCCCTTTAGCTTGGTTACCACTGGTGACTATGGTGGTGAGTGCGCTTTATGTTTCTGATGATCCTATGGTGTCAAAATCTTTTTTAACTTCAATGATCACCGTGAGTCTTTGTAGCTTGTGGCCCATGGTTATCAATACCTCTATTGGCGTGTCGTCAATCGACAGCGATTTACTCAATGTCAGTAAAGTGTTGCGACTATCAACATTCACACATATTAAAAAAATCGTCTTACCGGCGTCAATCCCGATGATTTTTACCGGCATGCGCTTATCGTTCAGTGTTGCGTGGATGGTGCTTATTGCCGCTGAAATGCTGGCGCAAAACCCCGGTTTAGGCAAGTTCGTTTGGGATGAATTCCAAAATGGTAGCTCAGACTCGCTTGCCAGAATAATGGCTGCGGTGGTTGTTATTGGTTTCATCGGATTTTTATTAGACCGTGGCATGCTGCAATTGCAACGAAAAGTATCTTGGAACAAATCAAGCGTTAGCGTTTAAGGACATTACAATGAATTTAACTAGTACAGTAACCGCAGCAACGAATAATGCTAAAAAAGCATTTTTAGATATTAGTCATATCGATATGGTTTTTCCTACGCCTACTGGCGGGTTTACCGCGTTAAAAGAAGTGGATTTACAAATTGAAAAAGGGGAGTTTATTTCACTTATTGGTCATTCAGGTTGTGGTAAATCAACGGTGCTCAATATTGTTGCCGGTCTTTATCAAGCAACCAAAGGCGGCATTCTACTCAAGAATAAAGAGGTCAATGAACCAGGTCCAGAGCGTGCGGTGGTTTTTCAAAATCATTCGTTATTACCTTGGTTAACGTCATATCAAAATGTTGAATTAGCGGTAAAGCAAGTGTTCAACAACACCATGTCAAAAGGCGAAATGAAAGAGTGGATTGAATATAATTTAAAGCTTGTTCACATGGATCATGCCATGCACAAACGTCCCGATGAAATATCGGGTGGTATGAAACAGCGTGTTGGTATTGCGCGAGCACTAGCGATGCAGCCAGAAGTTTTATTAATGGATGAACCCTTTGGCGCTCTTGATGCATTAACGCGTGCCCACATGCAAGACTCATTAATGGAAATTCAAAATGAGTTGAATAATACCGTGATCATGATCACTCATGATGTTGATGAAGCGGTACTGTTATCTGATCGCATCGTTATGATGACCAATGGCCCCGAAGCCACTATTGGCGAAATTCTTGAGGTAGAACTAGAGCGGCCTCGTAATCGCTTATCCCTTGCTAAAGATCTTGAATATAACCGTCTTCGCTCTGACGTATTGACCTTTTTATATGAAAAACAGAGAAAGGTAGAAAACATAAGCACTAAAGCCAACGTTGCTCCGTCGACACTTAAAAAGTCGGTCAATGAAAAATAGCGGGGTAAAATATTAGTTATTTCATCTATTTAGCCTACTTTTATTAAAAGAGTTAAAAGAGTTAAAAATTAAGTATTTATTCAGCTTAGAAATATGTACCACAGAGAGAACGCACTACACCGGGAATTACAAAGTCTCTGTGTAGGCTCGAAGAGCCCTCTGTGAGCATCGCGGCTCGGTGGTGAACCGTTACAAAACTAAAACTAAAACTAAAACTAAAACTAAAACATGAAAGGGAAATAAATCTATGAGAGTTAAGAAAATTACTTTATGTCTAGCTATCGCCTTGGCAGGAAATTGTTCATCGCTGGCCTTTGCTGATTCAATCACTGAAGCACTGGTCAAGGGTAAAACTAAGGTTAATGTCAACTTGCGATACGAAAGTGTCGATCAAGACAATGCACTTAAAGACTCTGATGCGCTGACAGTACGGACTCGTTTAACTTATGCTACGGGTAGCGTAGATGGCTTTTCGGCGTTAGCTGAATTTGAAGACTCGCGCACGGTACTTGGCGTTGATGATTATAATAATACCGTCGGTAAAAATACCGATTATTCAGTGATAGCCGACCCTGAAACGACCGAGCTCGATCAATTATTACTGCAGTATAAGCAAAAATCATTTTTGCTAAAAATGGGTCGTCAAGTGATCACTATGGATAATCACCGCTTTGTCGGACACGTTGGCTGGCGTCAAGACAGGCAAACATTTGATGGTGTCACGCTTGCGTATCAGCCGATTGAAAACTTAAATTTACAATACGGCTATATTACTAAACGTAATAGAATTTTTGCAGAAGCAAAAGATATAGACTCAAATGATCACTTAATTAATGCGGCTTATAAAACCTCTGCGGGCACTATTACCGCTTACGGATATATATTAGAGGTGGATAATAGTACTGACAATGGTCTAGACACTTTCGGTCTCCGTTTTAATGGTGCAACTGAATTTGGTAAGCAGAAAATAAAGTATAACTTAGAGTACGCACAGCAAGACGCGGATAGTCTAACAACATCTTATTCAGCTGATTATATTTCTGCTGAAATCAGTACTGCTTTTTCTGGTGTTGGCGTTAAAGTAGGCTACGAATTATTAGGCTCTGATGACGGTATGTATGGTTTTGCTACGCCGCTGGCAACATTACATAAATTCAATGGTTGGTCAGATCAATTCTTAGCAACGCCGAAAGAAGGCTTAGCTGATTTATATGCCAGTGTTGGGGGTAAACTCGCTGGCGGAAAATGGGCATTGATTTATCATAAGTTTGACGCAGATGAAGCATCATTAACGGTTGATGATTTAGGCTCAGAAATAAATGCGCTATATACAAAAAGCTTTACTAAAAACTACTCAGCAGGCATTAAATTCGCTTCATACTCTGCTGGTGATGTCGGCGCCGGTAAAGTCGATACCGATAAAATATGGCTATGGACCAATGTTAAGTTTTAGCCTAGTTAATGTAATTTTTTAGGTTAGTCTTTTTAGGTTAATTACTATTCACCGGGTTAGCCAAAATATCTTTAGTTAACAGGCGATAGTCAGAGATAGATGTAAAGTCAGTAAAGGTGTTTGCTGGCTTTTTACTATCAGGATTTTCTACCGCTAAGATATGTTTAATGCCGTATTTTTTAGCCGATTGTAATACCGGTAAGCTGTCATCAACAAATAAGGTGCTCTCTAATTCAAAGCCTTGTTTCGCTTGTAGTTTTTGCCAGAGTAATTGCGACTCTTTCACCACGCCAAACTCATGGGTTGAGTATAGAACATCAAAATATTTATCTAATTGAGTGCGCTCAATTTTTAGTGATAAGGCATCAGGGTGAGCATTAGTGACTAAAATAACTTCTCGGCCACTTTGTTTAAGGGCGGTTAAAAATTCATCGGCATCTTGACGTAATTGAATTAAATGTTGCACTTCGCGCTTCATCAGTGCAATGGGCATTTGGGTGAACTCAGTCCAATAGTCTAAACAATACCATTCAATAGTTCCGGTGAGCTCTTGATAATGGCCGATCAGTTTTTGCTTAGCTTCTGCTACGGTTACGCCATGCTTCTCTGCGTAACGTACAGGAAAATGCTCTAACCAAAAATGGCTATCAAAGTGTAAATCTAAGATAGTACCGTCCATGTCGAGTAAAACAGTAGAAATTTCTGACCAATTAAGCATTTAGAGGTTCCATAGTGGCTATTTATCATGTCATTATAACGCTATGTAGAATGAAATATGCAAGCTTATGTCAGGGAAACAACAATTACCCCAAATCAAGGGTCAAAAACAAGTGGCCAGTAGTCGTTTATTTGCGATTGAACAGCTTGATTTAACTTTTAGCAATGGTGAGCAGCGCCAATATGAACGCATGGTTGGCTCAGGTCGTGGTGCGGTTATGATAGTGCCTATGCTTGATGAACAGACCTTATTATTAGTGCGAGAATATTGTGCCGGTACTCATAGTTATGAGTTGGGCTTTCCCAAGGGCTTAATTGACCCTGGAGAAACACCCGAGCAAGCGGCAAATCGTGAGCTTCAAGAAGAAATATTTTATGGCAGTGAACACTTGCAGCATATTTCTCAAATGATGATGGCCCCTGCTTTTTTCAACGCCAAAATGGATGTTTTTATTGCCACGCACTTATACTCAGCTAAATTGGTGGGTGATGAGCCTGAGCCGTTAGAAGTGGTGCCATGGCCGATAAGTGATTATAAACACTTATTGCAACAAAGTGATTTTAAAGAAGCACGAAGTATTGCGGCCTTAATGTTGGCGGTTGATTACTTCAAAGCCTAAATTTTAAAGCATAAACTTTAAAGCCTAAGCTTTATCCATGAGGACGATTCATGCGTGATGAAAAACTATTAAATATTGCTTTAGAAAGTGCTAAAAAAGCGGGTGTTGAGGTAATGAAATATTATCGTGACAAAAGTTTTACCGCAGAGCTGAAAGCAGATGAAAGCCCAGTAACCAGTGCTGATTTTGCCGCCAACGATATTTTAATGGATTGCTTGCAAACCCTTACTCCTGATATTCCTATTATTTCTGAAGAAGTTGGCGCTTTACCTATTGCTCAGCGAAAAGGCTGGGATAAATATTGGTTGCTTGACCCTATTGATGGCACTGGGGAATTTATTATTGGCAGTGGTGATTTTGCGGTAAATATTGCTTTGGTGGAAAATGGCTGGCCAAGTATTGGCGTTATTCACGCGCCAGATCACCATTTAACATACTATGCTCAAAATCATTTAGGCGCGTTTAAAGAATGTGCGCTCAGCAATAGTATCAGTAGCCATCAAATTCATGTTGCCGACTATCAAGAACAACGTCGTATTAAAGTCGCTATTAGCAAACGTCAGCGGTTAGAGTTAATGGGACAATATTTAAATGATGATTTTGATTTTGACTATGTCGCCTTAGGCAGTTGTTCATTGAAAAACTGCCTAATTGCCGAAGGTGGCGCCGACTGTTATTTAAGAGTTGGCGTGACCGGCGAATGGGATACCGGGGCTAGCCAATGCATTTTAGAGCAAGCTGGCGGTACAATACTCGACAGCGAATTTAAGCCATTGAGTTATAACAAGCGTGAAAGTTTGCTTAACCCAGATTTTGTCAGTTTAGGTAATCAGAATATTCCATGGCAACAAGTCATTAAAGCCCACAGAAAAATTTATAGCGATTAATTATGCACAACGAACACGGTGAAGCACTTATTTATGTAAAAGATAATATTATAGTAGCAGAGCTTATCGGTGCTTTTAATGAAGAGGGAGCTAAAAAATATACCCAAGATATTAAAAATATTGTTAATGAATCTCAAAATAAAAATATATTTATTTTAGTAAATGATCTTAAAGTAGAAGGGGGGACACCAGAAGCCTATCAAGAATTAGAAAAACACAATCATTGGTTAACAACACACAATTTAATTGCTAAGGCAATAGTGATTAAGTCAGCTGCGACAGTTGAGCTGCTTGAGAAATTGTCCCCATCTCAAAAACAACAAAACTGTAAAATTTTTGACAATGAAAGCGATGCTTTTACTTGGCTGAGATCCTTCCAAAGATAAACTGTAAATATCTTGTTGTGTATTAAGCCTGTTGGTCAAATTGCTCTTTGGGCAAAATATTTACACTTTCATGTAGCTCTGAATACACTAATAAAGCACTACCTTGTTTAAGTTGCTGCATTACCTGTGCAACTTTATCACTTTTACTGGTATCTACGGCGCCATAGTCTGTGCCTTCCCTTAAGATAAAGTCTTCAATAATTGCCTGTAAGGTGTCAGCGTTGAGTTGTTCTAAAGGAATGATCATAGTGCTACTTTTGGTTGACGGTTAAATAGTTTGCTAAAAAATCGGGCACACGTTTTTCTAACCAATACTTTGGTTTAAAAGGGTTGTTGCCGTAGATAAAGCCAACATGTCCACCATGCGTTGACACTTCAAAAGTTAAATGCTCTGGTAATGGTTGTGTTGGCAATGAGCTTTGATGATTTAAAAATGGATCATCAGCAGAGTGTACAAACAAGCAAGGTTGTTTAATGTTAGGTATGACCTGATTACCACTGGACTGTTGATAATAATGCTCAGCACTGGTAAAACCATTGAGTGGTGCGGTCACTTTTTCATCAAAATCGTACATGGTTTTTATGGCGGCTAACTGGGTGGGCTGTATATGGTGAATAGTTTCTTTGTTAATTTTTTCTAAGGTGCTGTCTTTGAGCATTTGTAGTAAATATTTTTGGTAAAGGCGAGAGAAGCCTTGATTGATATGAGCACTACAACTAGCTAAGTCTAAGGGCGCACAAATAACCGCCGCTGCTTTATAAGGATTGTTGGGTACTTGAGCTAGGTATTGAGTTAAAACGTTGCCGCCGAGTGAAAAGCCTAAGATAGAAAAAATACATTGCTGATAACGCGCAGAGAGGTGTTCGGTGAGGTAGCTAATATCGCGAGTGTCGCCAGAATGGTATGAGCTTGCTTGTCGGTTCGGCTTGCCACTACATCCTCTAAAATGCATCAGTACCGCTATCCAACCACGCGCTTTAACGGCTGTGAGCATGCCTTTGGCGTAATGACTATCTTTAGAGCCTTCAAGGCCATGCAATATCACCACAATAGGCTTGTTGTTATCTTTGGCAGGCTTTTCTGTCCAAGCTAAATCAACAAAGTCGCCATCAGGTAGTTCTAAGGTTTCATTGTTGGTCGTTAATTGTTGATTACGACGAAAAAATTTAGCAGCTAAGGTTTGAAAGTGAGCATTGGTTAGCCACCAAGCGGGCTTGAATTTACTGGCAGAATACATGTAGGAATAAATAAATGGTTAAGTATAAAGAGAAAGCCAATAGTATGATATATCGGCTAATTAGGCTATCACTAATAGTTAAACTAATTGATTAATCAACAACCCCTTGCGGGAGTCTTCGTCTTTTTTATTGATGATGGCAGATTGCAGTAGCACTTCAGTTTCTTGTTGTTTGGCACTCGTTGCAGCAAAGTCAGTATCTTCAATGCGAGAGCGTGAAGCGCTAACATTAACCACACTGGTCTCATAGGTATTAACTTGGCTAGTGAGTGCATTTGAATTAGCGCCAAGTGTTGTTGCGGACTCGCTGATGGTAACAAAGGCATCTGCTAGTGCCGCTTGTGTACTTGCGGGATCGCTAGCATCAAGAGCAGATAAAAAGTCATCTTGTCCAAGTACTTCACTAGCAAGAGCATTGACTTGTTCGGTAAGTTGATCTAATTCACCTTGAATAGCGCCGTTGTCACTTAATGGATTGCCTGATTGAACAGATAAGACATTGGCACGTTGTAAGCTGTCATTAATGGCTGATAAACCACCTGATTGGATATTATTAATATTTATTTGATCTTGGGCATTATTGCCTAACTGCTGATTTTGATTGATATCAGCAGTTAAACGGCTGGCAATTTGTAAACCTGCTGGATCATCAGCTGCACTGTTAATGCGCTTGGCTGAAGCGAGTTTTTCTGCCTGTTCTTCACGATCTTTAGTGCGTTGTTCAATAAAGCTTAAAGTGGAAGATGTTTGATTTATTGATAGAACCATAATTTATACCTTTTATACCCATGTTATTTCAAGATGCAGGAAACTCGCATCTTGAAGTATCATGGGTATTTATGCAGTCAGTGAAAGTATAGCAAAGGCATCAACAGTTTGCTCAAAAAATAAACGACAATATTTTATTTTTTATCTTCTTGAATATGCTTAATGAAGTAGTAAACATAATAAGCACAAATGCCCATCATAATGGCTAAACCGCCAAAAGAGAACATGACGACAGGATCGTTAGCTAACATGGAAAAAAAGTTCATGGTTGACTCCTTATAATTTCATTAACGCTATTATAAGAAGTCGCTAGTGAGCTTGATGTGATTTAGATCAATATAAGTTTTTATTTTCAGCCATTTGCGCTTTTAATTTTTCCTGATCTTTTATTTGTTTGTATATTTTGTTGGCTTTTTCATAACCACTTTCTTTTTTTACTGTGGATAAGTTACGCTTGTCAAGCATGCTGCTTTTTTCCGCGTCAGGATAACCATTCCAAGCGGCAATCAGGTTCCAAACATACGACATTTCAGTACTTTTTTCTACGCCTTTCCCTTCACTATAAAGCAGCGCTAAATTGTATTGCGCTAAGGCGAAATTTTGATTAGCCGCGGTTTTATACCAGCGAGAAGCTTTAAAGTCATCTTGTTTGGTGCCGGTACCGTTAGCGTACATTACCGCTAAATTAAATTGGGCACTGGCTAAGCTCTTTTTAGCGGCTTTATAGGTTAATTCAAAGGCTTTTTTTAAATCTTGCTTAACAAGAGTTCCCTCTGAATAAATTAATGCTAATTCAAACTGAGCATCTGAGTAATTTTGCGCGGCCGATAGCTTGAATAACTCTAACGCTTTCATACCATTTTTAGGTACACCGTAGCCTTGTTGATAAATAACGGCCATTTGATACTGAGCTGGCGCGTATCCTTCGGCAACTAAAGGTCTAAATTGCTCAATAGCGGCGTGAAATTCACCTCTATTTAACTCATAAATGCCAGACTCTAAGTCGTTGGCTTGGCTTAGTAAAGGCACACTGCTTAGTAATAAAAAAACCAGTGCGAGTATTTTTGTATGCATAATTTTTCTCATTTAGTTATAAAATACTGTTAATTATAGTGTAGCTCAAAAATTAATCAGTGGATGCCATAATATCTTCAATTTGCTCCGCTAACTCTAGCCACAACATTTCGTTTTCTTCCAAGGTGTCTTTCAAGCTGCCTTGTCGTTTTAACTGCTCGGTTAGCTCATTTTTACGATCGCTTTGGTAAATCTCAGTAGCACTCAGTAATGCTTCAACACTGGCTAACTCGGTTTGCCATTGATGAATTTTCTTTTCTAGTAGGTCTGCTTTTTTGCGTAGCGGCGCTGATTTTTTACGTAGTTCGGCTTGCTGCTGGCGTAACTGTTTTTTATCTAAGCCCTTATCCGCTGTTTCTGCATTGCTTTTACTGCTGCTGAGCGCTTGTTTCTTATCTTCATTTAACCATTGTTGATAATCATCAATATCGCCGTTAAAGTCGCTAACTTTACCATTGGCGACTAAATAAAATTCATCGACGCATGATTCAAGTAGAAATCTATCATGGGCAATTAAAATAATAGCGCCGCTAAAGTCTTGTAGGGCTAAGACTAACGCTTGGCGCATCTCTAAATCTAAGTGATTGGTCGGTTCATCTAATAGCAATAATTGTGGTTTTTCTAACACGATAAGTGCGAGTACTAAACGGGCTTTTTCACCCCCTGACATAGTATCAACTTGAGCTAGTGCTTGGTCACCACTAAAACCGAATTTTCCTAAAAAGCTGCGGGCTTGCGGCTCACCTAGGGCAGGTTTGGCACGAATAATATGATCAACAGGACTAGAACCAAAATGCAATTGCTCTAGTTGATGTTGAGAAAAGTAGCCTATTTTAAGCTCTTGTGCGCAGTATCGCTCACCATTAATCAGCGTTATGTCACCGGCTAATGATTTGATTAACGTTGATTTACCAGCGCCGTTGCGTCCTAGTAAGCCGATTCGGCTACCTGGTACGAGTGTTAAACCAACATCTTCAAGAATAATAGTGTCGCTGCCATAACCACACTGACTTTCTGTTAAAGACAATAGTGGGTAGGGCAGGCTTTCAGGTTGTTCAAAACTAAAAGTGAACTGGCTGTCAACATGGGCAGGTGCTAAGTCGGGTAATTTCTCTAAGCGCTTTAATCGACTTTGGGCTTGTTTGGCTTTGCTGGCTTTGGCGCGAAATCGATCAACAAAAGCGGTTAAATGGGCGGCTTCTTTTTTCTGCTTTTGATATTGCACGTCTTGTTGAGCTAAGTGCTCTGCTCGTTGTCTTTCAAAGGCAGTATAATTACCACTGTAGAGTTTGGCACGCTGGTGTTCAATATGTAATATTTGACCTACCACGGTATCGAGAAAGTCTCGGTCATGAGAAATTAGCACCAAAGTACCCGTGAAACGTTTTAACCAACGTTGTAGCCAAATAACCGCGTCTAAATCTAAATGGTTGGTGGGTTCATCGAGTAGTAATAAATCAGCACGACTTATTAGCGCTTGCGCTAAGTTTAAGCGCATGCGCCAACCACCCGAAAAATCTTTCACGGGCTTATCAAGCTGAGATTGTAAAAAGCCTAGGCCATGGAGTAATTCACCCGCGCGAGCCGGTAAGCTATAGCCGTGAATAACGTCTATTTTGTTAATTAAAATAGCTTCTAAATTACCATCATCTTTGCTGCGAGCTTGTTCAAGTTGTTGCTCAAGTTGGCGAAATTCTTTATCGCCGTCCATCACATAATCAAGCGCTGACTGTGTTAACGAAGGGGTTTCTTGCTTAACCGTGGCAATGTCCCAACTGCTTGGCATGCTTAAATCGCCGGCATCGGGCGATAAATCACCTAACAAAGCGGCAAAGAGTGAAGACTTGCCACAACCATTACTGCCCACTAAGCCTACTTTATGGTTTGGATGAATGGTAAAGCTTGAAGCTTTAATAAGGTTTTTTGCGCCCCTATCTAAGCTTAAATCGGTTGCAGTGATCAAGAAAATGTCCTAAAAATGATGTTTGAAAAAATTAGCACCTTATTGTCGCTTTTCCTTAGGGGTGAGTTCAAGGTAAAATAGAGTAAATCAAATATATTTTCCCTGTTGAGAGAGCTGTTGTGAAAAAGAATGTTAAAAAAAGATTTATTGCGGGGGCAACATGCCCTAAATGCAAAGCGCAAGACACTATGGCATTAACCAAAGAGGATGGCGTCGAGAAAGTGACCTGCGTGAGTTGTGGCGAGCAAATGACTCAAAGTGAGCCACAAGTCGCAGAAGTGGTTCGTCAGCATGAACAAGTTATTGGCGTTTTTAAGCCATAAGTTATTTAATCAGCTATTGATGTTGTTTAGCCAAACCAGCCAGTATTCGTTAATACTTGGGTAATACGCCCTTTATTTCACCAAATGAGGCTAGCTGCTCCCTAATTTTTGAGGTGAGCGGACTAGATTTTATATGTGGCACTCTCGTTAGATCGGTTTCATAGTTTGATTTTAACCAATTTTGTTCAAATTCAAGTTTGGAAAGTGATTTATGTAATAGCCGAGTGTTTGCTGAAGTTTGAGCAATGGCTTGCAGGCAATGTTCACGACTAAATCGTGCCACTCCTAAAAATTTAAAATTCTCATCAACGTGACGATCACTTAATTGGATCAACTGCTCCATGGTTTGATAAAGCACCTCATTAAAGGTGAGTTTATTGACCATGAGGATGATAAATTGGTTATTATTCATTTCTGCTTGCTGACAGTTGTCATTGACTACAATTTCAAGCTCTATTAACCAATAGTTTACACGTCGTTGTTCAATGTTATGAACAAAAAAACTTGCATGGTCATAACTGATATTATCGAATTGGTTTTGTAATTCAGCGCATGAAACTTCACCTGAAGCGCTGATATTCAATAATGAGCTGTTACTCAGTATGTTTATGTCTTGATGGTTGTTAAAAGGTGTCGTCACTTTGCCATTGATTGTTAAACGCAGCTTTTCTCTGATCTCATGCTCTCTTGCTTTTTTTATGGCAAGAAATGCCGTTTGAATAATTTCTGATGTGGGTAATTGCGGCTCTACCCGCCATTTTCTGCCGTAAACTATTTTACTGTTGTCGCAATCGGCATTACTAGGGTAGTTATCTGCACCAATAATACCGACTTGCAGGTAGATTCCGGACTCATCTTGGCATGCAAAAATGGGGTAATGATCGGAATACTCTAGTTCTAATATAAGCTCTTCAACACTTAACAGGGTATGACGGTAATGCAAGTAATGCTGTGGCACACATGTTCTGCCATCATCAAGTACCGTTTTGGGAGTATCTTTAAGTGCAAACTCACCCTTAAATAGTGAAACGCTGTCCATAATAAATGGCCTATTAATGATTAAAATCTGACAGGGTTTGCCATGCAACGTCTAACGGAGCATTAATATTATACTTAACTGTGGTTGTGTAATTCATGGCTAACTTCCTTTATTAATTACTTATTTTACCATTACTTTATTAAGTATTTTCTAGATTGGGTGAATTTACCCTGACAAAGGGCAGTAGGTAAGTAGCAAAATATGCAACTTTTTGTTGCATAAATGCACCACTCGAATAACACTGCAATTTGTTAAGCTATTTAATAATTTTTTGCTTGGATAAAATTCATGTTGAATTGGGACGATTTAAAATTTTTTTTAGCCGTATGTCACGCTGGCTCTATCCGTGCCGCCGCGGAAAAATTAGCGGTAAACCACAGTACGGTATCAAGAAGAATCAACAGTTTTGAGCAAGCACTAGGACAACGTCTTTTTGAACGCACCAGTAATGGCTATGTTAAGACGAAATTAGCAGACGAAATATTCGCTGAGGCATCACATTTAGAAGAACGATTGAGTTCAGTTGAACGTAAAGTGCTGGGAAAAAACGAAGAGTTGTCAGGAGATATTCGCATCACTTTGCCAGATCTATTAGCGACTGGATTGCTGATACCGGGTTTTGCTATGTTTTGCCAAAAATATCCTAGTATAGAACTTGAACTCATTGATTCAATTAAAGAACTTAACTTGGCTAATCGTGAAGCCGATGTCGCGTTTAGAATAGTGAAAAACCCGCCTGAATATCTTATTGGCCGCAAGTTAGCAGTGCTACATAGAGCCTGTTATATCAGTAAACATTTAGCACCAAAATTATTAGAAGAAGGTTGGCTGGAAAAACAAAATTGGTTGGGGTGGACTGACAAATTAAGACGACCCATCGGCGTGATTGCCAAGGAATACCCAAGATTTAGCTCCAAACACAAAATCGCCAATAACCAACTACAAGTAGAAGCCTGTAAGCAAGGACTCGGAGTTGCTATTTTGCCCTGTTTTAGAGCGGACTCTGATCCCGATTTGATCAGGATCCCTCCCTATATTAGTGAAGGCAAGTATGATTTATGGATACTCAGTCATCAAGACATGCGTAAAAACAATAAAGTACAGACCTTTGTGCGATTTATGACTGAGTTCATTCTCAGCCAAAAAGGCTTAATTGAAGGAGAAAGCTTTATAAAACCTGAATAATGGCTGAGTAAAAAATATGGATAGTTGTACTCAAACTATGGTTATCAAATGAACATTCGCTTGTTTACTTGTAAATATTCACCACCGAGTAGCGATGCTTCTCCGAGGGCTCTTCGAGCCTACACTGAGACGTTGTTATTCTCTGCGTAGTGCATAATACCTCGGCTCTTTCTATGGTAGTGAATTTTAAGCTAAATGAAGACGTTTTCTTTACTGATAAATTATTATAGTGACTTTAATAATGCGGTGGCGGTGGTTCAATTTCTTCTTTATCTGAAGATAAGCTGCCAGCATCTTTTAAGCGATTAGCTACTAATTGAATTTGTTCTTTTAGCTCAGCAAGTTGTACTTGGTGCACGGCTAGCTCTTCACTGAGCTGTTCAATAGTATCATCTTGAAAAAGATTACGAGATTCAAGCGCATTAATGCGTTCTTCGAGTATATAGATGGTTTTTTCTTGTTGCTTATTTTGAGACATTTAATTTACTTTACTAGGTAGTTGCCATAACTCGGCATAACCCGAGGAACTTATCGTTAACAGGGTGTTATTATCGCTAAATGCGAGGCTATACACAACAGCACCTGTGGGTCTTTTCGCTTCTTTTGGGGTTACATGCCAGCTGGCGGTGCGTTTTCCTGTGGTTATATCCCAAACACTGACCTTGCTACTTGCCGCGCCGGTGACTAAGGTTTTTCCGTCAGGAGAAAAACGAACAGAGCTAAATACCTCGTGACGTTTAGTCCCTTTTAACGTTGTTATCAATTTACCTGTTTTCAAATCCCAAATATGGGCTGATTTCATACTGTTTGCTGAGAAAGCATAACGACCCAGTGGGTCTAGTGCTACTTTAGATACGCGGCTAGTGTGATTAAATTGATAAATTACTTGTCCTGATACGGTATCCCATACGTAGGCAATAAAGTCATTAGCACCCGACATAGCAACTCTGCCATTGGGCATCATATCGACGGTATTTATTTTCTCTTTATGGCCTAGAAATTCTAAACGTCTGCCACTATCAACTGAAACATGTAGCACAGTGCCATTGCTCTTGCCGATGAGTAAGTAATCACCGTTATTGCTAACGGCAATATCGCGAATGTTAGACTCTCGTACTTTCCAATAGCCCTCTGACTGGCCTGTTTTCATATTCCAAAGGGCAAAGTTTTCACGGCTAGCGGTTAGGGTGTGGCTGTTAGTATCGCTAATATCAATGGCTAATACTAAATTGTCGCTACTGCTTTGTTGTTGAGCCCATTGATAGGCGAGGGCATTTTTTTCTAAATCCCAAACGCTAATACCATGGTGAATAGAGGAGATAACACTCCATTTACCATCATTTGATATATCGCCAGCATAACTGCCTTCTATAGCATGTTGAGAACGCTGTAATGGTTTGTCTGTTGAAGGCGTGCAAGCCATGACAAATAAAGCAGGCACCAGCCATGTTATTGCTAACTTTAAAGGGGCAAATAAGCTTTTTTTATGGTTTGAATAATTAAGCAACATATTAATACTTTTTTATCTTGGCATTTCTAGTTAGTATAAGGCGTTTTTTAGTTTTGTTTAGTTATATTTTTACTGAATGAAATTCAAGCTATGGATTGGGGGATTCTCCAATTGTGATTTGTTAACGGAGATATAAATGAAATTTTTTAAACCCACATTAGTGGCTGTGGCTTTACTTAGTGTTGCTGCTTGTCAAGAAGGCGCAAAAGAAGACGCACTTAGTACAGAAAACAAAGCGCCAGTATTAGAAACTGAAACGCAAAAGCAAGCTTACGGCTTAGGTGCGTACATTGGCACGAATATGCAACGCAACTTAGTTGAGCAAGAAAAACTAGGGGTTGTGTTAGAGAAAGAATTAATTATCCGTGGTTTTGTTGATAGCATTAATGAACAAGCAACGATTGAAAAAGAAGAAATTCAAGCGTTATTAATGAATTTAGAAGAAACCATGAAAACCAAGCAGCAAGAAATGTCTGTTAAAGAATCGGAAGCAAGTTTAGCGGTAGGTCAAAAATTCTTAGCAGATAATGCTAAAAAAGAAGGCGTAACTATTACTGAATCAGGTATTCAATATGTAGTACTTGCTGCTGGTGAAGGTGAAAAGCCTGCAGCAACTGATACGGTAAAAGTACACTATAAAGGTACTTTCTTAAATGGCGATACTTTTGATAGCTCGTATGATCGTGGTGAGCCAGCGGTATTCCCACTTAACCGTGTTATTAAAGGTTGGACAGAAGGCGTACAGCTAATGTCGGTAGGTTCAAAGTTTAAATTCACTATTCCTTCAGATTTAGCTTACGGCCCAAATGGTAATCCACCACGCATTCCGGGTAACTCAGTGTTAGAGTTTGAAATTGAATTATTAGAAATTCAAAAGCAAGAGCCAGCACCACAAGTAGGCGACCAGCCAAACGCTGAAAAGTAATATTGCTCGTCCTTTAGAGCGTCTTTAAAAAATATTATTTTTGTATACTCAATAAAACCATCAGAGACCTATCTCTGGTGGTTTTTTATTTATAGCCCTTAAAAACATTTACCACAGAGAACACCGAGGTTCGGTGGTGACTAGCTACGAAAATTGTATGATTTAATTAAGGATATATTCTAAGTGACTGCACTTGTTAGTGGTATTTAGGGTACACTCTGAGCATGAAAAAACTTCTAATTATTGGCTATGTTTGGCCTGAGCCTAATTCATCTGCGGCGGGTAGTCGCATGATGCAGTTGATCAATTTTTTCCAACAGCAAAATTATCAAATTACTTTTACTAGCCCGGCACAACGCACGGAGCACATGGTTGAGCTGAATGATTTTCAGGTAAATTGTGTTGATATTAAACTTAATTGCTCAAGCTTCGATGACTTTGCTAAACAACTTCAACCCGACGTGGTGATGTTTGACCGCTTTATGATGGAAGAACAATTTGGCTGGCGCATTAGCGAGCAGTGTCCGCAAGCGTTGAAAATATTAGACACCGAGGATTTATTTTGTTTACGTCATGCTCGTCATGAGGCTTTCAAACAGCAGCGAGCAATGACGGAAGCTGATTTACTCAGCTCAGAGTTAGCGCAACGGGAAGTGGCGGCCATTTTGCGTTGTGATCTATCTTTGATGATCTCTCCTAAAGAAATAACGCTATTGGCAACACTTTTCAAAGTCGATGCTAATTTGCTGCATTATTGCCCACTACTCTATTCGCCAGCGGATTTTTCAATGAATACCCCCAGCTTTGCCGAACGGCATGATTTTATCTCTATTGGTAATTTTCGTCATGCGCCAAACTGGGATGCCGTTTTATGGCTAAAACAGCAAGTTTGGCCACTAATTCGTGCACAATTACCGCAAGCACAGTTGCATATTTATGGCGCTTACCCGCCGCCGAAAGCAACGGCCTTACATGATGAAAAATCAGGCTTTTTGGTTAAGGGTTGGATTGATGATGCCAAGCTTGCTATGCAATCAGCACGGGTATGTTTAGCACCATTACGCTTTGGTGCTGGTATTAAAGGAAAGCTAGCCGAAGCTATGTTGTGCGCCACGCCCTCAGTAACCACTGATATTGGTATCGAAGGTATGGAGTCTGATTTAGGCTGGCCTGGTATGGTTGCTAATGATAGCCAAGCACTTGCCGATGCCGCAGTGAGGCTCTATCAAGAGGCGGATACTTGGCAACAATTCAGTGCTTTAGCGCCTAAAAATGCCGCGTTGTTGTTTGATAAAAATAAACACTTTGCTTTGTTAGCGAGTCGTTTAGCAGAAGTATCAACAGGGTTGTTGTTGCACAGACAACAAAACTTCATTGGCGCCATGCTTAATCATCACCACCATAAAAGTACTAAATATATGGCGCAATGGATAGAGGCTAAAAATAAGCTTTAGCCTCGGCTACTCAAACTCCCTATTATAAACTGGCGGTTAATACTTTAGTTAACCGCTGTGCGGCTAATAACAATCGCTGCGCCATCACCGGCTGATATTGTTGCATATAATCATCAGGCAAGTTTACTTTTTGCTCTAGTGCCTGACAGCTGCCTTGGTTATTTATTTGGCTATCTAGTTGGCAATACTGAAAACTTGGCGCTTTTACTAACTGAAAAGATTCATCTGCCCATTGCCATACTTGCTTGGCTTGCCAATTGGGTGTTGAATCTTGCTGCCATTGTGCTGTTAATAATTGCCGCCATTTACTTTTACTCTGTTTGCCTTTATATAAAATGCAGTCATCCCAATACCAATGTAAATTACTGCATTTTGTTGCTAAATGACTAAGTTCTACTTGGTTGCCACCTAAATCACTGGCGAAACTAACATGTAAGGGTTGATGAATGTCACCCAGCCAGTGGCCTAAAAAGAGTAAAGCCTGTGTTTGCTGCCAAGTAGTTTTACCTGCATTTTGGCTTAATTGCTGTTGATGTCGCAAAATAGCTTGCGGTAAGCAATCTTTGTGACAAGCATTAGGTTCAATATTGGTTCGGTTTCTAGGTACATTGATATAATGCCAACGACTATATTTTTTAAATTCTTCAACGCGTTTAATCGCATCAGCCCATGTACAGGCACTAGCAAAAGAGATGGTGCTACCTTGCTTTTTGTAATTATAATGATTAATTAAGTCTTGATGCTTTACTGGAATTAATGCCAATAAACGATTTAATTTTTCCTGTTTTGAAGCAATTAAATGCTCAAACGCTAACTGACAGACAAGTTGGTGGCCAAGTTTTCCTAAAGCAAAACTTGATGGACTCATCAATAAAAAGCTGGTGAGTATGGCTATCAACAAAAAACGCGTTTTCATTACTTTGGCCTTATTCAACAAATATTTGCATTTCTTCGCCAATTTGCTTGCGCATTTCCATTAATTTAACCGCGGTGTCATGCTGTTTTTTGTCGGCCTCAGTTTCAGGCACCCACTGTGAAATTTGCTCTGATTGACCATTTTGATCAACAGCCACCATAATAACAATACAGTGGGTTGTTAAACGACGGTTCAGCGACTTAGGATCACAAGCATTTACTTCTAGGGCAATGTGCATTGATGATTTGCCGGTATAAATAACTTTTGCTTCCACCTCAACTAAGCTGCCAACATGTATTGGCGCAACAAAACGAATACCGCCAGCATAAGCCGTTACGCAGTAACGTCCACTCCAACCCGCAGCACAAGCATAGGCGGCTAAATCTATCCATTTCATCACTGCGCCACCATGCACTTTACCGCCAAAATTTACATCTTGGGGTTCGGCTAAAAATCGTAACGTGATATCTCGTTGTGGCTTGTTCATTAGGTGTTCTCTGAAGTCTGTAGTTAAGGGGAATTTATACGGTTAGTGCCTGATTAGCAAATAATTAATGATCACTTTAGTAGCGATTATAGAATAGAGCATAGTTTGTATGAAAATTGAGCTATAGTTAATTGATGTTGTGTTAAAAGCCTTGATGTGAAGATGGAAGGATTAGACATGAAAACCTTAGCCTTAATGAGCCTTTTATTAGGTTTGTTTCTTGGTGTAGGCTCGTTAGTTTTTGCTCGTATACATTCTTCTTTTCAGGGATTTAGAGCCTTAGGTTATAGTTACTTGCTTTTTTCCTTTGGTTTTATTTTACTGGCCTTTCGTCAATATCTTTTCGATTTCTTATCTATTGTGGTGGCGAACTTAACTATTGTCGCTGGCTTTAGTTTGTTAATTCTGGGTATTTTGAAATTTTTGAAAGATGAAATACAAATCTTTGAGAAAGTATCTATTGTTTTGCTCGGTGTGATGAGTGTCGCTTTTGTTTATTTTACCTATTTTCAAAACAGCGTTAACGCTCGAATTATTATTATTAGTGTGGTCATCGCCTGTTTTTCATTTTTTGCGGGTTATAAAGTATTAGTCAACCGAGAGCGGGCTATTTTAACTTTCACTCGTTTTCTTGGTTTTTCATTTATCTATTGTGCAGTTATTTTTTTATTACGTATTTATTTCACCTTTAATGAAGCTGAATTAAATGACGTTATGAGTGGCGGCACCATACATGCCATTTCATTAATTGCTTTACAGCTTGTCACTATAAGTAGTTGTTTTTCATTAACTATCAGTGCCAGTCAGCAGTTAGCCAATAAGCTGGCTATTCAAGCGACCATTGATTCCCTGACCGATGTTTATAACCGTCGTGCTTTTGATGAGTTTGCCAATAAAAGTGTTTTGCGTGCCCAACGTGAACAAACCCCTATTTCAATGATCCTTATGGATATTGATTTTTTTAAGCAGGTTAATGATCAATATGGCCACCAAGTCGGTGATAAAGTGCTACAAGAGTTTAGTTTACGGTTAAAAAATAGTTTGCGCCAATATGATATTTTATCGCGTTATGGTGGTGAAGAATTTACTTTATTGTTACCAGACACGGATACTAGCACAGCCATGATTATTGCTGAAAAGTTAAGAAATACCATAGCGCAGCCAGTATTTTGCCTCGAAGATGGTGCTGAGCTTGCTGTTACGGCAAGTTTTGGGGTGGCAACTATTCAAGGTGAAGATATTGATTGGCAGCAGTTTATTTCACTGGTTGATCAAGCACTTTATTATGCCAAAGAAAATGGCCGCAACTGCGTTAAATTGTATGATGCTGATTTGCATCATTTACCTAAAACAAACAACATTCATTAGTCATAGTCATTATTTTATCGACACTTAGAAATAAAAAAGCCTTTCTCAAAGAGAAAGGCTTGAAATGCTCGCTTTATGGTCTTGTTAATCAAGATTCTTATTAGTTGTATTTAGAAGTATTTTTATTATTAATCAGTGCTTCTTTGCTAGTGCAGCTATTTTATAGCAAAGCATTTTCATCGCTGCAACAACTTTAATAGAGCATAAACTCGACGATTTTCTTCGTATCAAGGCTTAATTTGTTCGTTATACCGCTAAGTAACTGATTGTCGGCGAATTGATAATTTCTAATAAAATGTAACAAAGCAGAAATATTTTTTTGTGTTGCGGTTAAAAATTGCTTGCTATGCTCAATAGCCGAAAAGGAATTGATTTGGCGCATAGATTCAAAATACTGCCAGTGGTAGAATACGCGCCATAAATTGCTCGTTATTAAAATGATTATAACGATGAGCAAGCAGACAATGAATAAATGAGAGGATTTATTGGTGACTGAATTAAAAAATGACAATTATTTACGGGCATTATTGAAACAACCCGTAGATTACACGCCAGTATGGATGATGCGCCAAGCTGGCCGCTACTTACCTGAATATCGTGAGTTAAGAGCAACCGCGGGTGATTTTATGTCATTATGTCGTAATGCTGAATTTGCTTGTGAAGTGACTATTCAGCCTTTACGCCGTTTTGAATTAGATGCTGCTATATTGTTTAGTGATATTTTAACCATTCCAGATGCCATGGGTTTAGGTTTGTATTTTGAAACAGGAGAAGGGCCTAAGTTTACCAACCCTATTACCTGTAAAGCGGATATTGAAAAAATTGGCATTCCCGATCCCGAAGATGAACTTGGCTATGTTATGAATGCCGTGCGTACTATTCGCAAAGAGCTTAATGGCTCGGTACCGCTGATTGGTTTTTCAGGCAGCCCGTGGACACTCGCTACTTATATGATTGAAGGCGGCAGCTCTAAGGCTTTTACAAAAATTAAAAAAATGATGTTTAGCGACCCACAAAGCTTGCACTTATTGCTTGATAAGTTAGCTGACTCAGTGATTACTTACCTTAATGGTCAAATTGCTGCTGGCGCACAGTCGGTCATGGTCTTTGATACTTGGGGTGGGGTTTTATCTCCGCGTGATTATAAAGATTTTTCTTTGCAGTATATGGCAAAAATAGTTGATGGCTTAACTCGTCATGCTGATGGCCGCCAAGTGCCGGTAACGCTATTCACCAAAAATGGTGGTATGTGGTTAGAGGATATCGTGGCGACAGGCTGTGATGCCGTTGGCCTTGATTGGACTATTGATATTGAAAATGCCAAAGCCCGCGTAGGTGATAAAGTGGCGTTACAAGGTAATATGGACCCTTCAATGTTATACGCACCATTACCGCGTATTGAGCAAGAAGTGAGTAAAATTTTGGCAGGGTTCGGTAAAGGCGGCACAGGCCATGTCTTTAACTTAGGCCATGGTATTCATCCTGACGTGAACCCTGAGCATGCAGGTCACTTTATTGAGTCAGTACACCGTTTAAGTAAACCATATCACTTGTAGCTTCATCTTATCGCTGTAGAGCCCAATTTAGGCGTCAAAAGTACTCACAAATTCTTCTGGAAAGAATTTGAACAACATAATGTTGGCCCGTAGGGCGTAGTACAAGGATGTACGGAGTAATGATAGTCATCAACTCCGTGCTTTTTCCTTTGCTCTTTTGAAGTGAGGGAACCATACAGTTTAAAGCTGAATAACCAGTAAAAAATAAAGCCGTTAACATATCATGTTAACGGCTTTATTCTTAATTTTTCTGCCTATCTAGAGTTTGTCGATAAGGTTATTCTTCATCTACTTCATAAGCGCTAAAATCAGTAATGCCTTTTTCTTCTAAAATACGGCGAACACTGGCGGGCAGTTTTTCATCATTATCTTTAGCTAAATCTTCGTCATCAGGCAAAGGCTGACCGGTAAAAGCATGTAAAAATGCTTCACATAATAATTCACTATTAGTGGCATGACGTAAGTTATTGACTTGTCGTCTAGTGCGTTCATCGGTTAATACTTTTAATACGCGCAAAGGGATTGAGACGGTAATTTTTTTTACTTGTTCGCTCTTTTTTCCATGCGCGGCATAGGGATTAAGATACTCGTCATTCCACTGAGCCATGTAAATTCCTCTGTTTAATAGTTGTCGCGTACAAAATAATGTACTAATTAATATAGTTATATCCATGCTATCTACGGAAACTCGCATTTTGAAGTATCATGGCTATTTAAGATAGATTTTACTGGATGCTGCAATTCAGTCAAGTAGAAGTTTAGATGTCTAAAATATCTTGACCTAAATATTTAAAGCGTTTAGAGTTATAGACGTCCAAACATCCAAATGAATTTAAACAGTGCTTTTAATGAGTATGAGGAATAAAAATGTCGAACGCTAACATAAAAAATATCACCACATCAGCGGTGAGAGCTGGCATTAATACCGATCAGCATCATGGCGCTGTGGTTGCACCTATCCATTTATCAAGCACTTACTCATTAAAAGCTTTTAATGAAAAGCGCCAGTTTGACTACTCGCGCACGGGTAATCCAACGAGAGCTACCTTTGCGAAAACTATTGCTAATTTAGAGCAAGGCAGTGTTGGCATTGTAACTAGCACAGGTATGTCAGCGGTGCATTTAATCTGTCAGTTGTTAGCAACGGATGATTTAGTGGTTATTCCCCATGATTGTTACGGTGGCAGCTTTCGTTTATTTACTCATTTAGCTAAACGTGGTCAATTTAAGCTAATTGTTGTCGATCAAAATGATCAATCGGCACTCGCAGATGCATTAGCGAAAAAACCTAAGTTAGTATTATTAGAAAGCCCAAGTAACCCATTGTTACGCTTGGTTGATATTGAAGTGGTGAGTAAAGCGTGTCATGAGGTTGGTGCCTTAGTTGCGGTAGATAACACCTTTTTATCGCCAGCCTTACAGCAACCATTAACACTGGGCGCGGATATTGTTTTTCATTCTACTACTAAATATATTAACGGTCACAGCGATGTGGTTGGCGGTGTGCTAGTGACTAAAGAGCAAGCGTTGGGAGAAGAGTTAGCATGGTGGGCAAATTGTATTGGTATTACCGGTAGCGCATTTGACAGTTTTTTGGCTCTACGCGGTTTAAAAACCTTGCCTATTCGTATCAAACAGCATCAAGAAAATGCCGTGCAAGTGGCCGAATTTTTAAAAAATCATCCCGCTATTGACACCGTTTATTACCCCGGATTTGAAGATCATCCCGGTCACGACATTGCTAAAAAGCAGCAAGCAGGCTTTGGTGCTATGTTAAGTTTTGATGTTAAAGGTGGTGTTGCTGCGGTGAAAAAATTGTTTGCCAATATAGAGTTATTCACGTTAGCACAATCTTTAGGTGGCGTAGAAAGCTTAATTAACCATCCGCCAACGATGACGCACGCGGGTATGGATGAAGAGGCACGCCTTGCCGCGGGCATTACGGACTCATTGGTGAGAATTTCAGTTCAATAGCTAGAGCATATTGAGAATAAAATGACGCAAGCGGTAACACAAAAGAATGATTGGCAATTAGAATTAAGCGATGATGAGCAAGCTAAAAACCAGCTGGCTAAACACGCTATTCATATACATAAATTTGGTGGTAGCTCGTTAGCAACCCCTGAATGTATTGCTCGTGTTGTTGATATTATTCAACAAAATTGCCAATTAAACGACATTGTTGTCGTTTCGGCTAATGGTAAAACCACCGATCAGTTATTTGCACTTTACTCGCTCGCTCGCGATGCACAATCTGATGCCTCTGAGGAACGAGAGCAGTCATTATCACAAGCACTGACCGAATTAGCAGCGTCGCAAACGGCGTTATTTACTGGTTTATTAAAACCGAGTTACGCTAAGCAATTAGCCACGGCGTTAGCGCGTGATTTTAAACAGTTAAACACTTGGCTGACGGGCGATTTAATTAGTCATCACAATGATATTTTAGGCTTTGGTGAAATTTGGTCAGCACGTTTATTATCAGCACTATTAAATGAAAAAGTTTGTCCTAGTAACAGTGTCGACTCTCGTGATTTTTTGGTTATTGATAATGAACAAAACTGTAATGTTGATCAGCCGCTTAGTGCTGCAAAACTAAAACAACGTCGCCAATTTGGTAAACTAGCGGTGATCACTGGTTATATTTGCCAAAACGCGCAAGGTGGTACTTGCACGTTAGGTCGTAATGGTAGTGATTATTCTGCCACGATAATGGCAGCCCTTGTCGGTGCCTTGAATGTAACCTTGTGGACCGATGTTGACGGTATTTATAGCGCCGATCCTCGAGTGGTACCTAGTGCTCGCAAATTGCACCGTTTACCTAATGGCGTCGCTAAAGAGTTAGGGCGTTTGGGCAACCCTGTGCTGCATGCAAAAACACTGACGCCGCTGGTTAATGAAAGCTTAGATCACCATTGTCACTTACATGTTGCCAGCAGTTTTGATGCGCAAGTAACAGGGACTGAAATTGGTAAGTTTGGCCAAATTGCTAAACAAGAGCTGTCGGTCACTTATTTAAATGATCTGTTATTAGCGCAATCGAAAAGTTTTTCCGGTGAGTTACTGTTAAAAATACAGCAAAAATTTTCTCCTTTATGTGTTGATGAAAAACTAATGCAGTTAGTTATCCGTCAAGATCAGCAAAAAGCGTTGAGCCAATATTTAGCAGGCCAGCATACGCAAGTAAAATTCCATAACGTTGCCATTATCGCAACCGTGGGTCATAAGGTAGCGCAGCGCGGCGATATAAAAGCTCGATTTAAGCGCTCATTAAAAAGTGCGCAACCGATATGTTTTACTACGAGTGAAAATAGTCACAGTATTATTGCCATATTAGCTGATTTTTGTAGCACCGAACTATTAAATAATGTTCATCATGATATGACCAAAGATGCTCGTCATATTGGCTTAGTGGTTGCGGGCTTAGGCAATATTGGCGAACGATTTTTAACCTTGTTACCTGCGCAATTAAATCGCATTTATGCCTTAGAAAATATTCATTTAGTTGGCTTGTTATCGTCTAAAAAAGCCTTGATTAATAACGATGGTATTGACGTCAATCAAGCACTAGCCTTATTTAAAAATGACGGACAAAATTATGATCATCAACAGCTATTGTCTTGGTTAACCCATCATCCTTATGATGAATTAATTGTGGTTGATATCACACCCAGTGAAGACTTTAGTTTGTTATACCAAGATTTTTTTGCGCAAGGTATTCATGTTATTGGCGCTAATAAATGGGCGGCATCATCGAGAACGCCACAGTATAATCAGTTAGTTAATAGCGCCGATAAAAACAATAGTATATGGTTAGGCAACACCACGGTTGGTGCCGGTTTACCGATAAATTATGCCATTAATGATCTCAATAATAGTGGTGATAAAATTACCGCCATTGCCGGTATCTTTTCAGGCACGCTATCATGGCTTTTTGAAACGTATGATGGCTCAACCGCTTTTTCTACTCTATTGTTGGATGCGCTAAAGCAGGGCATAACAGAGCCCGATCCACGTGAAGATTTATCGGGTCGTGATGTGCAGCGTAAATTACTTATTTTAGCGCGCATGGCAGGCTTTGAATTATCACTTGATGATATTGATTGTAGCAATTTAGTGCCACAGGCATTACAAAAGCTAAGCAGCGCCGAATTTTTAGCGCGTGCCAATGAATTAGACGACTTTTTTGCTGAGGCATTAACTGATGCCAACAGTAAAGCATCTTGTATTCGTTATGTTGCCAGCTTAACGGTTAATGATAACGGCACTATTGCGGCGAAAGTGAGTTTAGAGGTATTAGCCAATACTCATGCTTTTGCCAACTTAACGCCTTGTGACAATATATTTCAAATCAGTAGTCATTGGTATCAAGAAAATCCATTAATTATACGTGGCCCGGGCGCAGGACGAGATGTTACTGCCGGTGGTTTACATTCAGATTTAGTCAATATTTGTCAGCAATTAGCTCATAAACAACAACAAGTAAAAATAAAGGGCATAAATTAGCTGAGATATTGTCACTGTTCACTACCGAGTCGCTATGCTTCACGAGGGTTCTTCGAGCCTACACAGAGACTTTGTTACCTTTGTTAGTCTCGGTGCTCTCAGTGGTAAATATTTCTAAGCTAAATAAATACTAAATATTTAAGTATGTTATGAATTTATACCTCCTTTTTAACTTTATCTTTCTGTTGCTTAGTTTTGGTTTTTCTAGCATTATTGGCTTTTATTTTTAAGTATTTATTTTGAAGTAATGGCCAAAAGCTCTTTTCATCAAACTCACTTTACCCGTCAAGTTCAAGTATTGCTGGCTAAAATTTATGGCCGCAGCAGTCTTAAAGACTCTATGCTTGATCGCGCCATTAATTATTTCGATAACCAAACATTCACTGGCAATGATGAGCAACAAAGTGAAAGCCAAGCTACCCTGCATAACTTAGAGCAAGTAGAGCGCACAAACCATTTACTCAGTATTTGTTTGGAAATCATTGAGCTTACCGAAGGGGAAGATTTTGAGGAAACTAATCGAAAATCAGCCCAACTTTTAGGCACAATTCAACTTGCTAGCCCGACGGAAGGTAAAAGGGTCGCGGCTAATAATGAGCAATGTAAAAGTTTATATAAAGCGATACTAAGTGTGCGTTTATTAGATAGGCTGATATTAGACAAGTCGTTATCAAGTCATGAAGCTAGCGATAATAATATTGCTCGCATTATCAATGAATTTCCTGATAGTGCTTATGCCGATTTTGACCTTGTGGCTAAACAGCGCTTCATTGAACAAATTAAAATTCCTTTATTAATGGCGGCATTGTTACAAGATATTGGTAATTATCATAGTCAAGCTCAGGCTATTTTACTTGGCGCCGACAAAAAACTAGATCCCCACAGAGCCCTTGATGTTGAGCAAAGAAAAAAGCTTTTACAATTAAACTATAAGCACACTTTAAACTATATGAGTGAAGGCTTAGGTGTTGCCAGTTACGTTGGCAATTCAAAGGAAGAGCGAACTCAGTTTAATATTGACGAACAAGCCAAGCGCCAATTTATGCAACTTCTGCTTAAATCTAGTTTCAAGCCTAAACAAGGGTTAGGTAACTTATTAAAAGTACCACAAATTTACACCTCAATTATTTTTTCTACCAAAGAAAGTTATAACTACAAAGTATTGCCTAAGGTCTTTCAAGTGGTTAATAAAAATGCTGAACTAGGTGCCTGTAGTCAAAAAGTGGTTGATGCACTTTATCAAATTACTGGTCTGTTTCCCCAAGGTTATGGGATTATTTATATGCCCGAAGATGAAATGGGGCAACAGGGCGACTGTTACGAGTATGCTATTGTAAATCGGCTTTATCCGCCAGTACCTGAGCAGCCATTATGCCGCATAGCCACGAGAAAATTAACCTTTATTGGTTACGGTCATAATATTGAAGTAAAGAAAAAAAATAATTTATATTTTCCACAGATGGCTAAAAAAGTGGCGAGTTTGAGTAAAGAGCGTCTCAATGAAATCTTTGAACTCTTGTCGTCAAATTATCAAGAACGACAGGCATTAGATTTGCTACCTCGTTGTTGGCATGCCAATGAATTTTTTTCAGTGAAAGAAAATCAGAAATTGTGGAACAAAGCAGATTAATAAATAGAGCCATTATGCACCACCGAGCCGCGATGCTTTAAAGAGGGCTCTTCGAGCCTACACAGAGGCTATATGATTCTCGGTGTAGTGTGTAACACCTCGGAGAACTCTGTAATAATGCTTTTAAGCTGAACATATTTAATTCTCCATTTTTGGCGACCGGTTAACTTTTCAAGTACTCTCTGCTTTTTGTGTATGGTATCGCGGCTTTAAGGGGATGCATCCCGAATCAATTTGGCTTAAATATTTATAGCGAAGTAACGAATGTCGATAAAAACGCAAGAAAATAGCCAACAGCAACCCAAATTATGGCATTGCTACAATAGCCGCTCTTTGCGAGTGCTGTGGGCAATGGAAGAGTTAGGCATAAACTACACATTAGAAACCATGCCTTTTCCACCGCGCTATACGGTGGACAGTTATAAAGAATTAAACAGTCTTGGTACCGTGCCTTATTTCGTTGATGGTGATATTCAGATGACTGAATCGGTGGCTATTTGCCACTATCTTGGTGAAAAGTACCTTGGAGAAAAGCATCAAGATGACAATGCAGTGCCAGCTCTAGCGCTCTCTGTCACTGAAGCTGATTATGGTAATTATCTGAACTGGCTCTATCACAGTGATGCCACCCTGACCTTTCCGCAAACGTTAGTGTTACGTTATCGTGAATTCTCGGCACCAGACTGTCAACAAGGACAAACGGCGGATGACTATGAAAAATGGTTTGCTGCGCGTTTAACACGCCTGAATGAACATTTAAGCACTCATGATTATTTATGTGCAGACCGTTTTACTATGGCTGATATTGCCATTGGCTTCTCTTTACACTTAGCTACCTTGCTAAAACTAGAACAGCACTTTAGTCCGCCAGTGGCTGACTATTTAGCGCGATTAAAACAACGGCCTGCCTTTCAACGAGCACAAGCGCTAGGGAAAGAATTTGACCCCTTTATTAGAACATAGCTTTAGGAATATGTGCTAAACAGCGGCTATTCTTGATTAAATATAAGCAAAGGCGTTGGCTCAACCGTGATAGATATATTTTCTCCTAAGCTTAATAATTCATCGCTGTAAAAGCTCAATGTGCTGAAAGCTAATTCGTTTTTAGTCTCTAGGCTACTCAGTTGGTAATGATAACCTTGCTCAGTGATAGCGACGTGCTCAACTCGAGCGTTTTTCTCACCCTGACTGCGCAGTGATATATGCTGTGGCTTAACGAGTAAAACGAGTTTATTTCCCGAGAGCACTTTGGGTGAAGTTAAAGTGTTTTTTATCGGCCCAAGCGCACTGTGGTAGCTGCTAACCGTTGTCTGCCTATGCTCAGAGAAGTCACTAATAACTAAGCCTTCTTCTGATAAGGCTTCTTCGGATAAGGCCGTAATAGGTAACCAAGCGCCTAATTGTAAAAAATCAGCTACTTGCCAACAGTTTGGTTGCTGGCAAACCTCTGCGGGTACGCCTGTTTGCAGTATCTTTCCTTCGGCCATAACGGCAATTTTATCGCCAAAACTGAATACTTCATTTTTGTTATGGGTGACAAAGATAGCGGTTATCTTAAGTGTTTTTAATAACGAACGTAGCTCTATCATTAAATCATTGCGTAAGCGGGCATCAATATTAGAAAAGGGCTCGTCTAGTAATAATAGTGCAGGCTTAGGTGCTAATGCTCTGGCAATAGCAACGCGTTGTTGTTGACCACCAGAGAGCTGATGTGGATATCTGTCAGCCAAATCATCAAGTTTCAGTAATTTTAGTAAGGTGTTAAGTTGCGCTTTTTGTGCCGAGTTAGTTTGCTTAGCAATACCAAAACATATATTTTTTGCTACGGTGAGATGAGGAAATAAAGCGTAGTCTTGGAATATCATGCCAATATTACGCTGCTCTGGTGGTATACCGTGCTCAGCGTTAATGGTGCGTTTTTCGCCAAAGTGATTCAGCTGAATGCTGCCTTGATTTTGTGCAATGAAACCTGCAATGGTATTTAGTAAGGTGGTTTTACCGCAACCGCTTGGCCCTACTAAACCTAAAATATCGCCAGCAGCTAAGGTCAAATTAATGGCAGATAAAATAGTATTTTTCTGTAAGGTTACCGATAAATTATTGAGGCTAATGAGCGGCAAGATGTTAATTCCTTTGTGGTCGTTTTTTGGATGAAAAGGCGTTAGCTATGCTGGATGTGTGCGTTGTTTTGTCGGTTTTCGCATTGCTTGAATTTAGCCATATAATGGGAAATAAACCAAACAGCACGATAAGAATAGCGCCTAGAGCACCTTGCTCAAGCATTTCATCTGAGATGAGTTGGTACACTTGTGTGCTTAAGGTTTCAAAGTTAAACGGTCGTAATAGTAATACGGCGGGTAACTCTTTCATGGTTTCAACAAAAACCAATAACCACGCCCCAAGTATTGACGACTTTAGCAAAGGTAGATGTACCTTTGCTAAGCTAGTTTTTAAATTAACCCCTAAACTGGCTGGCGCTAAATCAAGATTGGCGGGTATTTGTTTCATACCACTACTGACGGCACCATTGGCTATGGCAGCAAAACGAGTCACTAAAGCAATAGCAAGAGCGAATATTGTGCCAGATAAAATCAGTCCCGGTTCAGGTAGCTGTAAGTAAATAGCGATATCGTTAATACTATGATCAACGGGACCAAATGTGGCTAGCATCGCCATGGCAAGTACAGTGCCCGGTATAGCGTAACCAAAAGAAGATATTTGTATAGGGAGATTTTTACTTATATCGCGGGATAATCGTTGGAACAAGACGAGCACCAACGCGATAAGCACGGCAATGGTGGCAACATAGAGTGCCAGTTCAAGGCTATTTAAGGCGCTATCGAGCAAACTGAAAAATTGTGCACTAGTGCTGTATTCAAATACCATAACAAGCAATAAACTAAAGGGCAGTAAAAACCCAGCGATAGCTAAAAACCAGCAGCAGCAGCTGGCTGAAAATTGCTGGCCAGCCGATAATATTATCACTTGCTGCTGGTTATTGATCATGCTTTTCTGTTGGCTTTGCGCCGCTCTTGCTTTTTGTTCAACAAACACCACCGCAAAGATAAATAGCATCAATACGCTTGCTAGTGCGTTGGCGCTGGGTAAATCGCCATAGCCTAACCAAGTGTCATAAATTGCTGTGGTTAAGGTGTTTACGGCAAAGTATTGTACCGTGGCAAAATCAGCTAAAGTTTCCATTAATACCAAACTAGCCGAAATGCCAAGCGCAGGGCGCGCAAGCGGTAATATAAGCTTAATAAAGTTTTGTTTTGGTGATAAACCCAGTAAACGCCCGGCACGCAGCAAGTTTTGGTTTTGCTGCTCAAAAGCCGTGCGAGTTAATAAATAGACATAAGGGAATAAAACCAGTGAAATAACACAGGCCGCACCAAATAAGCTTCTAATATCAAAAAACCAATAGTCTTGAGGTGATTGCCAGTTAAACATGCTACGTAATGCTCTTTGCACGGGGCCAGCATAATCGAACAGGTCGGTATAAAGGTAAGCAACAATGTAAGCAGGCATGGCCAAAGGTAATATTAATAACCAGCGTAATATTTTTTTACCCATGATATTGGTATGCACAATAAGGCCGGCGCTAATAACACCAAAAACTAAGGTTAATGACACTACATAAACGGCTAGCAAAACAGTATTTAGCAGATAATGGGGTAATACCGACTGCCAAAGGTGCAGAAATAAATCACTGGTAGAAGTTAGGGCAGAAATAAGCATTACTACTACTGGAATTGACAGTAATAATGCTATGCTCCAGCTAAGTAGTCGCCAGCGAGTGTTGTTTTTTTTTGCTATCAAAATGTCACAAATTAACGGTTGTATAAATTAAAGGTTTTATAAGTCAAACTGGGCTTTATCGAGTAATTTTAATGCTGTTTTTCTATGTTTAGCAATAGTTTCTAACGGTAAAGTGTCCGCCTTAAAATTACCCCATGAAGCCACCAGTGCTGATGGTTTTACGTCGGTGCGCACAGGATATTCCATGTTGATTTCAGCATAGAGCTGCTGCGCAGGTTTTGACACTAAAAACTCCATTAATTTTTGAGCATTGGCTTTGTTTGGCGCATATTTAGCTAAAGCCATACCTGATATATTAACATGAGCGCCACGGTTAGCTTGATTAGGAAAATTAATATTCACGCCCTCAGCCCACACTTTTTGCTTGTCGTCTTTAAGCATTTTACCAAAATAATAGCTATTACCTAAAGAGATATCGCATAAGTTTTGGTGTATAGCCTGTACTTGCGAGCGATCATTACCTTGTGGTTTACGGGCTAAATTAGCCTTGAATTTTTTTAACCAAGCAAGGGTTTTACTTTCACCGTATTCACTGATTATAGCCGCAACTAAAGCCACATTATAAGGATGCTTGCCACTACGGGTACAAATACGTCCACGGTATTTTTCATCGGCTAAATCAAGGTAATCTAATTCAATATCACCTAACCGTTTCGCTGAATATATATTACGAACGCGGGTGGTTAGTGCAAACCATTGCTCGTTTTGAGCTCTATATTGGCTGGGTACGGCCTTTTTGATGATAGCTGACTCAAATGCTTGCAAAAGCTTTTTATCTTGCAGCTCAATTAGGCGGCTAATATCGGTGGTAAGTAGCACATCGGCAGGGCTATATTTTCCTTCCCGCGCTAATCGTTCAGCCATGCCTTTTTTGGCAAAGATAACATTGACTTTAATGGCTGTTTGTTGAGTAAATTGCTCAAACAAAGGTTTGACTAAAAAGGGTTGGCGGTATGAATAAACATTAACCTCATCGCTGGCGAAGCTATTAAATGACCATAGCGCACTGAAGCTTATAATTGTTAATAATAATAATGAAAAATACAAGGGCGTTTCTTTAGTTTTTTCGTCATTGTTCACCACCGAGCTGCGCTGCAGTACAGAGGGCTCTTCGATCCGACACAGAGGCTTTATTATTTTCGGTTCAGTGCGTAGCACCTCGGCTTTCTCTGTGGTAAATATTTTTAAGCCCAATAAATATGTTTGTTTTAACATGACTATTCTCTTTTATGTTCGTTAAGCGGCTTTTTTCAAGGCAATAACGTTAGTTGTGTTAGCTTTTTGTTTAATAAAATTACTGGCAAAACCGGCGATAAAAATGAGTACCAGTAGATAAAGCCAAGTGTCATCTTGCTCAACTTCTTGCGCTTGATTATCTTGTTGCGTTAATTTTTGACCGCTGACTTGTTCAGTTTTAGCTTGCTTCGTTTTTGCTTGTTCAGGTATGACTGGTGTTTCCCCGCTAGGTTTTTGCATGTCGGATAACAGTGCCGATAAGCCAAAGCCTATTGCTTGTTTGGTCAGGTTTTCATTAAATTTATGGTTATCCGTAACCACATCAAATTTTTTGGCAAGTTCCGCGTAAGTTTGTACCATTTTTTTGATGGTTTCATCATCGGTTTGCCAATAACCTTTACGCTCGGCCTCAAGCATACGTTCAATAATTTGCGCTAAAGCGTGGGCATTATTTTGTTCAAAAAATTCCCGCATGTTTAAATCATACTTGTCCTCAATGTAAACATCAAAAAACTCTTGCCATTGATCATCACGCACCGCTTCAGGCGTCATTACTTCCCAGCCCCACATATTATTCATGCGATCAAGTATCACGGTTGCGCCAGCGTAACCTGCGTTTTGCATAGCTTGTATCCAACGAGGATGAAAATAGCGACTACGCATTTCTTGGTTCAAAAAATGCTCCATGGTTTGGGCTTTAACATTGTCTTTACGGCGTAAATTTGAGACATACATTGCCGGTGTTTTACCATCAAGATGGCGTACTGCTAAACCAATACCACCAAAATATTGGAAAGGATCATCATTGGTCATTAAGGCGTAAAGGTTGGTGGAGCGGGAAAAAATAACCGCATCGGTGCCCGATAATACTTTCGAATACAAATTGCTGTCAGCAACGTTTTCGCTCCAACGTTTTTCATCGCTACCAAAGGCATAACCCATACGGCTTAAGTATAAGTTAGCCAATTTGCTATCATCTTCCCAAGTGTCAGACGCTAAACTTGCCCCAGCCAAGCCAGTGCCATAGTTACCTGTTTCATTGGAAAAAATACGAATTGATGATAAGTAATTGGCATCGTCAACTGATTTACCTGTGGCTAATAATTCTGCTTTAAGGGCATTAGTATGGCGGTAGACAAAATTATTTTCTTCTTTCATTTTGGCAATTTTATCGATGGCTTTTGCTAGCCATAACATGACGTTAGGAAAAGCATCGCGATAAAGACCTGTGGCGGTAATGGTGACATCAATCCTTGGCCGGCCAAGCGTTTTATATTCGATGACTTCAGTGCCAACAACATTGCCTTGCTGGTTCCATTTAGGTTTTAAGCCCAGTGCATGTAGTATTTGCGCCTCTAATGCCCCTTGATGACGCATGGTTTCCAGCGACCACAGTGAAAAAGCTAACTTTTCAGGATAACGGCCATGTTTCGCCACATAATCTGCTATGGTTTGCTCCATTAAGGTGACACCTGCTTGATAAGCTTCTTTGCTGGGGACTTTGGCGGGATTAAAGCCAATTAAGTTTCTCCCTGTTGGGGCCACCTCTGGGTTTCTGATGGGGTCACCACCATGACTCACCTTAATGTACTCGCCATCAAGCGCGCGCAGTAGGTTTTGCGTTTCAGCAATGTGTTGAAAATTATGCCAATACGTTTTAGCTTGCATTAGGTCTAGAGATAATTTTTCTGGCAAGTCCGGCAAGGTTTTATTAGTAATAGTACCGGCAAGGTATATTTTCAATAATTGAAAACCCGCTAAAGCGTTAAGGTTTTGTACATCACGGTGATCTTTCTGTAAATGCTCAGGTAACGATAAACCGTGTTTTTGCTCATACTGGTCGGCACGCTCAGTAAATTCATCCCCTAACATTTGTAAAATAGTGGTGTATAGGTGCGTTGTTTCAGGCAATAAACCAAAAGTGTGTACACCTAAGGGCTGACTTTGCTGCGCCAGTTCGTTGAGGTGATCTTGAATGGCAATAACATCAATGGCGAAGTTTGTTGTCACCGCTTCTTTATTCAGCTTTAAGTCGGTTAAAATATTTAACTGCTCTGCTAAAGCAATGATGTTGGTTTGAGTATTTTGTTTGGTTTGCCCTTGCTCAAGCATCATATAATTACTGATTAATTCATTGAGCTTTGCTACCTCAGCATACAAACCCGCTTTGGCAAAACCAGGTGTTAAATGGCTGATCATAGTGGCTCGACCACGGCGTTTGGCTTGCATGGCTTCACCAACATTATCAATAATATAAGGATAAAATACCGGTAAGTTGCCAATGGCTAAATTAGGCGCATCGTAAACGGATAAACCCCGTTCTTTACCCGTTAACCATTCTTGTGATCCGTGTGTGCCTAAATGAATAAAAGCATTGGCGCTAAAGATTTCACGGGCGTAAAGGTAAAAGGCCATATAGGCATGATTAATGGGTGTTTTAGTACTGTGATATAGCGCGCCATGTTCTTTAGCGTCTTTACCACGCATGCCTTGGGGCAGCACGATTAAGTTACCCAGATTCATACGCGGAATAACAAAAGCAAGCTCACCATTGTGCTCGGTTAACAAGGTATTCTCTTCTGGCGTGCCCCACCGTGCATTAATCGGTTTTTTTACCGAGGCAGGCAGTTGTTCAAACCATTTTTTATAAGTTGCCAAAGGTAGGTAGTCGGCTAAACCCTGTGCAATCAAATTATTAACATCTTCACCGCGATAAAAGGGACGTAATAATTTTCCTGCGGCATCAATTAAGGTCTCGGCGCTTTTAACATCAACATTATAGCCTTGTGCTTGCATCGCTTTTGTTATTTGCTCTATGGAGGAGGGCACGTCTAAAAAAGCGGCACCGATGTTTTTTTCACCGGGAGGATAATTCCAAATAAAGGCAGCGACTTTTTTGTTTTCGTTAGGGGTTATAGCTAAACTTGCATGATTGAAGGCGCGCTCTACTAGGGCATTTAATTGTGCTTTCATCACCACTTTAGTACCGTCTTTTTTAGCGGCAATAATGGTTGGGTCTGTACTGCCGGTATCCTCAGGCATGACTAAGAAAAACGGCGTTAATGATGGCGAAATACCGGCGTGATCTTGTGCAAACGCTTCTTCATCCCCTTCGGTATAGTTAAGGGCATGCAAAACAGGCACGCCTATGTTTTCAAACTCAACCCGGCGTTTTTCAACATAGTGTAATGAACGGTAATTGATCAATAAATTTACTCGGCTATTGCCCTGTTCATCCATCAATAAATCTGTGTAAGAGTAGTCATCTTTGGCGACATCATCAAAATAAAAAGCGAAGGCTTTTGCGCCTTTTTTTTCTAAACCTTGAATGAGAGCATTAACCACTTGCTGTTGCTCATAATCAACAACACTGCGATGAATACCTATGGCAATGACTAGCGTATTTTTCTTTGGGGCTAACCAAGTGAAAAATGCTTTTTCATCTTTGGTAAGTTTGCTTGCATATTCATCATGATAAAGTCCGGTTGTTGGCATGATGATAGGCTTTTCAATCGTTACTGCTTTGTTGTTGGCTAATATTCTCTGGCTAATATAAGTCATCATATTTGCGTAATTGCTACGACCAGCATTGTTATAATATTGGCCTAATAGCGTGATTTGTTCTGGCGTTAAGCCTTGATTAGTTTTGTCATTTTCTAAATCACCTAATGAAATCACTGGCACGTTTGCATAATCTTTAAGGTAGGCTTCGTATTTAGCAAACATAAACTTGGAAAGGGCAGGATTAATACCGTCAAGCATGATCAATTGTGCACTTTGCCACTGCGCTTTTATTTCCTCCGTCGATTTCCCTCTTGAATTAACGTTAACTAAGTCAAAGGATTGGTTTTTTGCTAATTCAGCCAGTAACTCTCCCTTAGGCTTTGAGACATGGCTAGACATTATGATCAGTACTTTGGCTTTTTCATTACTTATTTGTGCTTGCGCATTTGCTTGAGTAAAAATAGTTAAAATACTATTTAGCAGCAAGCAAAGTAGCGGCAGTTTATGTTTCATTGTTATTTCTCTTTATTGACTTATTTTATCGTTGTCGCCATTTTCTGGCACATAAACAAAGCTACCATCTGCCATTTTATAAGCGATACCAGCTCGAGCGCCTTCACCACTACCAATGGCACCATTTGATTTATATTGTTTAATTTCTTTGCCTTTTTTAACGATCATTTCCATGTTGGGTTTACCCGCATTTTTGATGACAGTAACATCATCGTTTGAATAAATATTAAGTGGGTTTTGCGCTAGAGCAATAAGTAAGGCAGCGATAATCACTAAAAATACATCCACTAAATTTACCGCACTGACAATGGGGTTTAGCTCTTCATCTTCGTCTAAAAAACGCATTAGCGTAACGCTCCCGCATGCTCATCTCTAAACTTGCGAATGTTAATTAATTCTTGTGCACACCAACGTTTTTTCACTGAGGCAGGCCAAAAAGTCAATGTTGAAATGGTTAAACCCCAAATGACGGCAGCAAAAGCGATAATCAGGTTTTCGCTAATGCCTTGAATATTGCCGTCGGCCATAGCCTGTAGCGCAGGTCCCATGGGGATCATAGTGGCAATAAGCCCTAACATAGGAGCTATGCGGGTAACAATGCGTAGTGTTTCCAGCTTTTTCAAGGCGAATACTTCTAGCTCATCTTCACTCGCCTTTGGGTTAGCAACGAAATAGTTATGTATTGGATAACCAGATAGATATTGACTTTGCTGATGAGCAACTTGCTTTACATAAGTCAGGGCATTTTTCTTTCGAACGATATATTGAGATAAAAAGCGCCCTAAGGAAAATACGGCATAAATCAATAATAAAACAATGACTAAAATTACTGGCGTCATTAACAATGTAGAGACCTTGGCCATCATTGATTCGATTGGTTGGATATTCATTACGGTAACCTATTTTTGAAAAAATGGCGTTGCTTTAAAGGTAAATGCTTCTTTAGCAACGGCTGAAATTTAATGACGATAATTTACCTGATACCACACCTATATGCAAATGGTAATTATTATCATTTACAATTGTATTTAGTTCTGTATCATATCCGCCATCAAGTAACTTCAGTCTAAATTGTCCTGTTTGACTGTGGTTTGTTTCAAAAAACTAACAGGAATATCAACATGAAAATTATGAAAAAATCGGCTTTAGCACTGGCTATTGCAACATCATTTATTACTTTGCCCAATGTTTATGCGGAAGAGCTTGCGGATAACGTTGAAGACTTAGAAGTTATTGTTGTAAGTGCCTCACGCACTGATAAGCAGTTGAAAGATGTTGCGGGTAGTATTTCTGTGATTACCTCTGCAGACCTTGAAAAGCAAGTTATCAGCGATATGAGTCAGCTATTTAAATATGATCCAAGCGTTGTTGTTACCGGTTCAGTTGGCGGTGCGCAAAACTTTATTGTGCGTGGCATGGGTGGTGATCGCGTTTTAATGATCAAAGACGGTATGCGTATGAATGAAGGTTACGGTGCTAATGGCTTGAATGACATTGTTGGTCGAGGCTTTATTGAAACTGACACGTTAAAGCAGGTAGAAGTGGCAAAAGGCGCAGCGTCATCGCTTTATGGCTCAGATGCGCTAGCAGGTATCGTAGTATTTATAACTAAGGATGCCAGTGACTACTTAGATGATGGTGAGCAGTTTGCAGGTAATGTTAAACTTGGTTATAACAGTGATGGGGAACAAGGCAATATAGGCGCAACGTTTGCACTAGCAACGGGCAGCTTTGAACATTTGCTTAGTGTGAATGTACGTGACGGCGAAGAACAACAAAATTATTATAACACTAAGCCGATGCTGGATATTGCCTCAACCAGTGTGTTTTTTAAGAGTAAACTGAACCTTAATGAGCATGATTCTTTAAACTTTATTGCTGATATTTGGCAGCAAGATGTTGACGGTTTGGCCGCTAACGGTTTATTGACATTTTTTCGTAATTTACCCGGCTATGATATCAAGAAAGAAAATAACTCAGGTGAAAAAGATAACCAGTCTTTTCAATTACAATATCACAATGAGAGCGGTAGCATTTTTTATGATGTCGCTAATGTTTCTGTTTATAGCAATAGTACTGAGCAAAAAGATGTTGAATATGCTCAAATAGATATTAATGCCAACTTTGGTTTTCCATTGGTTGAACTAAGAGATATGTGGAAGACAGCTGTTTATGAGCAAGAGACAATAGGGCTATTATCGAACGCTAGCATCCAGCTTAACAATATGCATACACTAGGCTATGGTTTAGATGTTGAAAAATCCTCTTCAACACGTACGGTAGATAAGTTGTATGCAGTTGCCGGTACACCGAAAAACGGTTATCCACAATCGACAGAAAAATTTCCTGAAACGGAAGTTTTTCGTGCCGGTGCGTTTATTAATGATGAAATCAGTCTACTTGAGGGAAAACTACTAGTGACCCCTGGCGCGCGGTTTGATACGTTTGAAATGGATCCCAAAGGGGCGACAAAAGAGGATGGTTCAACGTATAAAAGCTATGACGAAAGCCAAGTGTCCGTTAATTTAGGTGTGCTTTATAAATTTTCTGACATGGTTGTGGTTTTTGCTCAGTATGGGCAAGGGTTTAAAGTCCCCGCTTATGATTTAGCTTATATTGATCATGATAATTCTTTGTACGGTTATAAAATCCTCCCTGCTGATGATGATTTAGCGCCAGAAGAAAGTGATAGCATTGAGCTTGGTTTGCGTGGTCACCAAGGCGATTTCATCTACAATGCGGCGGTTTTTTACTCTCAATATGATAATTTTTTAGAAACTGCTGTGGTTGGTACTGAAAAATATACCAGCCCTTATACGGGTAATGAAAGTGAAGTTGTTTTATACCAATATAAAAACATTGATGCGGTAACCATTGAAGGTGTCGAATTTGGTTTAGAATACTTAGTAGGCGATAGCATGAGCATTTACCTAAATGCGGCATATCAAGATGGTACTGACGATGAAACGGGTGAATATATTCAAAGTATCAGTCCGTTATCAGGAAATATTGGGGTTAATTATGACGGTGATAAGTGGTCTACCGAGTTGATTGTTAACTGGGCAGATAAAATGGCTAAGGTTAATGACGATAATGTAGAAGTTGCGGGTTATGGCAGTGTTGATTGGTTGTTTAATATGGATATTACTGACGATTTGAAAATCAATGTTTCCGTGACTAACCTATTAGACAAGGAATATGTTCAATACAGTAATGCTGCAGGACACGCACAAGGCTCATCATTAGACTTTTCAACTGAATCAGGTCGAGAATTTGCTGCAAGAATTAAGTATTCATTTTAAATAATGATAATAAATCAAAAAGTAGCTCACTAATAAGTGAGCTGCTTTTTATTGTGTTTAATGCCGAAGCTGAATTCACTGACAATGTAGATAAGATCAGTGCTAATAAAGTGAATTGTTTTAATATTGACAAACATCAAATTAGTATTAAGTAAATTAGTTTATTCTAATATTTGTGGAGAGAGCGTTTATCATGAATTAGCAGCAGGTGAGATTGGTTGAAAAACTAAAGGTAGTTTATTACCGATTTAGCAGTAAAAAATCTTGGTAATAAAAAAGCCAATAACAAAATGTTATTGGCCTAACCATCAAATTTTTTTAAATCGACAAAACTGCTAGGAGAGCTAGTGGTTATGCGTTCTGAGGACACAGCCACTAGCCATACAGACTTGTTATTGATTAAGGTTTGTGAGAGAGCGGTCACTGGCCTTAATCAATACATAAATAGTAATCATTCTCATTTGTGTTGTCAGTGATTATTTAAAAATAAACACTATATTAGGCCATTGTTTGCAAATAGTTTTCAATGCCAGCATTTTTAATAAAGTATTGCTGCACTTCAAGCCAGTCAATTTGTTCTTCAACATTACCGAGTAATTTCTTGGCTAAATCTCTACTAATATAATCCTGCTTTTGTTCACTGGCATCAACTAAAGCGACTAAAACTTGATGCGATTCATATTCTAAATTAGCATTAGATTGCAACATTTCAGGGGTATTCTCACCTATATGTAAACGACCTAAATCTTGCAAGTTAGGTAAGCCTTCTAAGAATAAAATTCGCTCAATAAGATCATCAGCTTGTTTCATTTTTAAAATTGACATTTTATAGTCTGCTTTATTCAAACCTTCTAAGCCCCAATTTTTATACATGCGAGCATGTAAAAAATATTGGTTAATTGCCACTAACTCAATGGCTAAGGCTTTATTGAGTAGGATGAGAATGTCTTTATTACCTTGCATACAGCTCTCCTTAACCTGCTAAATGATTGCCCATGTGCGACTGAGTGTAATTTTGTAAGCCCATTTTGTCGATTAAACCTAGCTGTTTTTCTAACCAATAAATATGATCTTCTTCGGTGTCTTCCAACAGTTTCAATAACATTTCTCTGGTTTGATAATCTTTTTCTTTCTCACATAAAAGGATTGATTCTTTTAACGCGGCGACCACTTCCATCTCAAGAATTAAGTCATTTTTAAGCATTGACGGTACATCGTCACCAATGATCAAATCGCGTCGACTGGTTAAGTTAGGTCTGCCCTCTAGAAATAAAATGCGTTTTATTAGCGCATCAGCATGGGTGATTTCTTCTTGCATTTCATGATCAAGTTGCTCATAGAGTTTATCGAGTCCCCAATCTTGATACATGCGTGAATGAATAAAATATTGATCAATTGCTGCTAGTTCGTTGTGTAATAAGCCGTTTAAGCTAGCAATTACTTTGGTATTACCTTTCATTGTTTCTCTCACTTTAAATATCACTAAAATATTGCTAAAAGATAGTTCAACTTTGGTAAAAAAACAAGTTACATTATCATGAATATTAAAATAAACCGTTGTTTTTTAATGATAATTATTATCATTGTCTTTTTCGTTAAAAATGAAGCCTAGGCATCTAATATGGGGGGCTAGCGTAGCTAAGAAGGTGTTTTTGTTGTACTTAACTGTTGTTGGTATTATTTAACTTGTAGGAGCGGTTTCAACCGCGAAGTTATCGAGGATAAATCCTCTTCTGCTAAGGATATTTAAATCAATGGCTAACATCGATAGCTACAATTAGCAGGTATCAATTTCTTGTTGAGTAATACCCGTTAGTGAAATGGCTATAGCTATAGTTCAAAGAAGTATAAATAACTGTAGGCAACAATTACGGCAGGAATGGCTGAGTAAAAGGTGGCAATAACTGCCATTTTAGGTGCCAGTGCAATGGCAGGAAATAATGCGTCACCGTCATTGCTAATGGCATTACCGAGCTGAGCAGACAGCGGAATCGTGCCCGATAAATATAAACTAGTCGTGATAATTTGTGGGCCACAACCCGGTAGTAAGCCGATAGCTATGGCAATCAACGGCGTATAATTCCCCCATTGGTTAAATATTTTTGCGAGATCTATGCCTGAAAAATGTATTGATAACTCAAAGACTAGGAAGGCGATAATTACCCAACTGGCAACAAAATTAGTATCTTGAGCAACTTTTTGAAATAAACTGCGTGTATTGACCTTTGAATCTTCAGCAACAATGGTTTGGTAGCCTGTTACTTCACCAGAGCATGCCCAAAGTGTTATGGCTAGCACAACGATTACCGAACCTACAATGTCGATAGTACCGGAAGATAAGTGAAAAACTTGATCAACATCAATTTGAAATGAAAATAAAATAGCGATAAAAGCTGAAGGTAACAGCAGCCATTGCCACAATATCCCCTGCCATTTGATATAAAAGGTAAATTTATTATCGTTGTTATTCTTGTCGTCGGTATTCTTATGGTTGGTATTGTTATCTTTCTTGCTAGTCATGGTTGGCTTTATCGTCTGCTTGGGGCGCATGAATTTATCGTCATGAATAAAGTCAACAACTATGCCTGAGATTATGCCAACAACAACGCCGACAGCCATAACAAATAGCCCGGTACTGGGGCGTGACGCTAGTAGTAAAAAAGCGGCATCACCCATGGTTGCCGTAAGTACGGCGACAACGGCGCCAAATGAAAATTTCCCTTGTACAAACTGGGTTATAACAATGATGGCACCGCCGCAACCCGGTATGGCGCCCATTAAGCTAGCAAAAACAGTTTGGTATTTACTGTTGGTATTTGGTACGTTGAGTAGCCACTTATAGCGAACAAGCAAACTTGACAGGTAGTGATAGAGCGCTAAGCTGGCGGCGACATAAGCAGAAACCTGCCAAAATGCATCAGACAATACATTGATGGTAATAAGGTAGGTAGAGTCTGTTAGCAATAACGCTAAAATAAGTATCGGGAGTAGTAAGCGCTTATGTGATAAGTAAACGCTTTTGATTATCCGTTTGCTACTAACGGCCTGCTGACTTAATTCCATTGAAAAAATACTCTAGTGTTGTTGAACTATAGTTGCTTCTTCAAAGGCTTAAGAAATACCTTTAAAACTCGACCAATAATTTGCTTTTTACTGACGGGGCCCAATTTCTCAACTGCAATGCTTGATGCATTTTCACCTTTACACCAAATCAAATGATTCTTATCAACAATAGCGACGGTTTTTATTAACAAGCCATATTGTGGGTGATTAATAAGTATGGTTTGGTTAGGCTTAATTTTTTTAAAAGTGTACCAATGCCCAACTAATACGTAGCTGTGCTGAGGAATACGCGGAAACATGCTATGCCCCGTTACTTTCCAAATTTTTAAGCCAAATAAAGTCATTTTGATAACACGGGATAAACTAATGTTTGCTCAGGTGGATAAGGGCAAACAGCGGTATAAGTTTCAACATCCTTACATTGCCAAAATATCTCAGCAAAGCGATTAACTTTACTGAGCAATTCTAAGGTGGTTGCTTTATTGATATGTTGTTTAGCACTAGAGGCCGATAACATTATGCTGTGCACCAAGCTATGAAGTTCTGGAAACTGTTCTAATTGCGGCGCTTTAATGAAGTCTCCCCAAATGACGGTTATTTCTTCTTTAACCTGTTTACCGTGGCTTTCTTTTTGAGCCACTAAGCGAGAAAACTGAGCATGATCATTGACTGAAAACTCAGCTTTGTTATCAAACTCGTTTAATAAATCAACCATACGTACCATAGTTAATACCGCAAGTTGGGCGGTAATAGGATCATAAATTTTACAGGGAATATCGCAATGGGCAGAGACAGTAGAAAAATGAAATTTTTCATCAAGTCTATTGATCAGATTATAAAACATGTTGATTATCCTTTAGCGGTGGTTTAGTTGACTTGATTTGATAATTTTTTTTCAGTAGCTTGCTATATAAAACCACCAGAGCAATTAGCGCAGGAGCAAGCCAGAGCAAATGAACTAAGCTTGATAGCATTGTAGTATGGTCATGTCCTGCGTGAGCAAAGCTTGGCGAAGAAAATAAAACGCTAATGCATAGCGCTAGCAAAAAGTAAATTTTCATAATGTATTCCTTATCTGTTTTTAGGTGATTTAATGAATGACTTGTTGATTCGATTCGAGGCTTGCCTTGAAGTCGGCTAATGATTTTTGACATGTGTTACACATAGGGTGTCGCTTTGAAAACATTAAAATAGGCATAAAGGTCACTTTTAAAGCATTTTGTGCGATGAGCCTGGTGTCTTCACAGCTATCCGCTGAATTACAAATAGTCAGCATTCTGTTATGGGGAATGAGTAAATATTGTAAAGATAAATCGGGGTTATCTTGCACTTCAAACAAGGTTGCTAAATTGTGAGAAACACAAATCCATGCCATTAAAAGCTGGACATTTCGGCTATCAGCAGCCCATAAAGAATCCAAGTGAAAAGCGGCTTCTTTATAACAATATTCAGCCTGCCCCCAGTTTTTATTATGAAAACAGTCGTTGCCATCATTTAATAAGTTTTGCCATTGATACATATACATTTCTCCACATAAGTAATATCAGCCTTATAAATTATTTTTGTCATTGTTTACCACCGAGTCGCGATGCTTTCTGTAGTTCAGCTTTCTAAGCTGAATAAATAGCCAATTTAATTTATAGGGTTGAATAGGGGCTAGTTGATTTTACTGATAGCTTTATCAATAGCTTCTTTATTCATCGCGACAGCGACTTTAGCTTTGTCCCAATCAGCCTTAGCTTTGGCGCCATCTATGTTGTCACCAACCTGAACCACAGCTATCATGCCTAAGGCAAAGTGTGGCAGGCACTTTACTAACACTACGCCTTCTTCAGAGAAGGTTATTTTGGTTGCTTTGCCATAAGGTGTTTGAAATGATGACTCCTCAGAAGGAACCGAAAATGACTCGGCATTATGTGAGGGGTCTGAAGGCACAAAATTAATGGTGTCACCTTGAGCTATTTTTATATAATTTGGCTCAAAAACCATCATTGTGCCATTGCTGCCTTGAGTTAATAGCTGAACGGTGTGATCTTTAGCGCTTACTATGCCAGCACACAGTAATAAGCAAAGGATGAATACTTTCATTTTTAACATTATGATTCTCTATAAATTGACTTAAATCAAATAATAATCATTCTCATTTGTATTTGCAAGTGGTTTATGACTTCTTTGTCGGTTTTTAATCGTTATCAGAATGAAAAGAAGTAGAAATAACTTGCTATGCAAGGGCGATAAGATACAAATTTGGAGATAAAAGATCGTTGTGATCAGGCCTAAAGAATATAATTAACCTACCGAATAGCCGGCACCAAGCCCGATAAAAAACTTGGCTGTTGAGTGGCTAAGCCACGAATAACACCGGATGATTGGTACATTTATCCGTTAAGTTTTGTCCATCAAAATAGACTTTTAATTGTTTAGGCACTTGATAAGTTATCGGTATGCGAATTTTGGTATTTCACGCAAGTATTTTTACGAGATCAGCGCATGCTAATACGATTATTAGCATGCCAGTGGCGGCACCTTTGATAACTATTTTGAGAGTTATTGTTTGCTGGTGAAATAAGCTTAAATATAGCGGCTTGTGCCGCGAGGTTGATTTAGTGGCGAGTATTTTTGAACACTGCCATTAGCAAGGCTATTAACTAAGTCCATTAACTAAGTCCATTAACTAAGGCAATAACGCTGGATCATGGTGACCAATAATTTATCGGTTTTTTCTATTTCGCTGTGTGCTAAAAATTCATTGGGTTGATGCGCTTGATCGATAGAGCCCGGCCCTAGCACAATAGTTTGACAGCCCAATTGTTGAATTAATGGTGCCTCGGTTGCGTAATTTACCGCGCAACAAGTGTGGCCACTAATTTCTTCAGCAATACTGACAAAACATTCGTTTTTATTGGCAGATTTATTTTGCTCAAAACTTGGTGAGCTAGGATGTAATTCTTCAAAGCTAATACGACCGGGATATTTTTCAGCCATCGGTTTTAATGCTTCACTTAACCAATGCAGTAGTTCGTCATCGCTCATGCCCGGTAAAGAGCGTAAATCAATATCTAAATCGCAATGACCACATATACGGTTGGCATTGTCGCCGCCTTTAATTGCGCCAAAGTTTAAGGTGGGTGCTGGCACGTCAAAGGCTTCGTTTTTGAAATTCAGCTTAAACTTTTCTTGCAAATTCATTAATTCGCCAATCACTTGGTACATTATTTCAATCGCATTAACACCAAGGTTTGGTTTACTTGAATGTCCAGACTGTCCTTGCACGCTAATGCGATGTGACATGTGCCCTTTATGCATGATAACGGGTACCAAATTGGTTGGTTCACCAATTATCGCTACGTCAGGTTTAGCTGCTTGGCTTTGGGCAAAAAAGCGTGCACCCGCCATTGTTGTTTCTTCATCAGCCGTGGCTAAAATATACAAAGGCTTTTTTAGGTTTTTAGCATTAAGGCCTTTGCAGGCTTGTAGTATAAAAGCAAAAAAACCTTTCATATCACAAGTACCTAAGCCATAAAACTTATCATCTTTATTTATTATTCCCAGAGGGTCACTTTGCCAGCGGCTTTCATCAAAAGGTACTGTGTCACTGTGTCCAGCTAATAATAATCCCCCTTCACCGCTACCAAGTTTGGCTAACAAGTTATATTTATTGGCGCCATCTTTATGGGCGCTGGGTACTTGTTGAATATCAATATTGAAACCTAGTTGCTCAAACCAAGTGGCAAGCAACTGAATAACTTCTAAATTTCCTTGATCCCAACTAGGTTGAGTTGAACTAATAGAAGGGCAAGCAATCAATTGAGTTAAGGATTGAGTGAAGTTAGGTAACTGTGACATATAATGTGTTCCGTATGACTAAATAAAAGATTGATAAATAGTTATGCTCAATAGTTGCATAACTACCCATAAGCTGCTAAATTGCTTTCATAATGTAAATAACCTGCTTTTATAAGGCTACTTTTTCATAAGGCACAGTGTAATGCTAATTGTTCAAGGAATACGACGACGATAGAGAATTATTTTATTATCTCTTGTATGCTTTAGTTATAAGAGATAGGTTATTCCATTAAAAATCATATCGTTATTAGTTTTGAATAGTAAGGTTTCAATTGTGTCAGAAGTTCAAAAGGTTGCCGTAATCGGCGCAAGTGGTTATGCCGGTGCCGAATTAGTTGGTTTATTATGCCAACACGATAAAGTTTCAATACAGCATCTTGTTGTGTCGGAAAATTCTACTTCCTGTGGAAAACTTTTCAGCGAGTTACATGGTCGCTGGCAGGGGATATGTGATGTACCCCTGCAGTCTTTTTCCCAAGAGTGGTTTGACGAGAATGTAACAAATGCTGCTCAAAGCTTAGATGCTGTTTTCTTTGCGACTCCTCATGAATTTAGTGCCGATTGGGCACAAGCCTTTGTAGTTGCTGGGATAAAAGTATTTGATCTTTCAGGTGGTTTTAGGCTAAAAAAAGCAGTAGATTATCCAACCTTCTATGGCTTTGAACATGCCAATACCGAAGCGCTAGCACAGGCTAAGTATGGTTTGGCCGAGTGGCAGCAAGCTGATATTGCCCAAAGCAACTTAATTGCCGTCCCCGGTTGTTATCCAACGGCCAGTTTACTTTCTTTAAAACCCATCACCAGTAATCACTTTCATGTTGAGAATTCATTAATTGTTGTTAATGGTATTAGCGGTGTCAGTGGCGCAGGTAGAAGTGCTTCTTTAGCGACCAACTTCAATGAAGTGAGCTTAAAACCTTACAATATTTTACAGCACAGACACCAACCCGAGATCTCTCAAGAAGCGAATGCGCAAGTGATCTTTAATCCACACTTAGCACCTTATAAAAGAGGCTTATTGGCCACGGTAACCTTGCAATTAAAAGCCGAAGTGACTAGGGCACAAATTGATACTGCTTTTCAACAAGCTTATAGCGATAAACCACTGGTTAGAATAGTGAATGCTTGGCCACAAATTGGCAATGTAGCACAAACTCCTTTTGCTGATATTCATTGGCAAGTGGACGAAGAAAAACACGTGGTAGTCGTGAGCTGTGCGATAGATAATTTACTTAAAGGTGCTTCATCACAGGCATTGCAATGTTTTAATATTGCGCTTGGTTTGCCTAGTGAATATAGCTTGTTAGCGAGTAAGTTGTAGCAACAACTCTCGAATAGCGAGTAGCAGAAAACGAAAAAATTAATGAGAAGAGAAAAGCATGAGTAATCCTAAACCTTTAGTGATAAAAATTGGCGGCGCCATTTTAGAAAAAGAAAATGCGCTAAATGCTTTATTAGCGGTAATTGCTAACCTTAAAACTAATGCCAAAGTGGTTTTAGTGCATGGTGGCGGCTGTGTCGTTGATGATATGTTAGCACAAGCAAATTTTACCACGGTTAAAAAACACGGTTTACGGGTAACACCCAAAGCACAAATTGCTTTAATTAGCGGTGCTTTAGCTGGCACTGTTAATAAATCAATTGTTGCCACGGCCAACAGTATGCACTTATCAGCGGTTGGCTTATCTTTAGCTGATGGCGATATGATTGCTTGTAACAAATCACCGTTAGACTTAGGTGAAGTTGGCGTACCAAGCCCTAAATCTAGCCAGTTACTCGATGCTTTACTCAATGGTCATTTTCTACCGGTTATCTCATCTATTGGTGCTTTACCTAATGGCGATCTCGTTAATGTTAATGCGGATGATGCTGCCGTCGCTATTTGTCAGTTACTGAATGCCGAGTTATTATTATTAACTGATGTTAATGGGGTAAAAGGTGCTGACGGTGAATATTTAACGTCCTTAAATAGCGAGCAGGCTAAACTACTCATTGAACAAGGTGTTATTGCTGGTGGTATGACTGCAAAAGTAAATGCGGCACTACAAGCGGCAAACCAATTACGACGAAGTATCGCGGTTGCCAGTTGGCAATCGCCAGAGCAAATTACCGAACTGCTTACAGGTCAAGGCGTAGGCACACAAATACAGCCTAATTAATATCACATTATTTTTTGTAGGAAGGGATTAATGCCTGAGGTGTTGATAGTTATTAATGCGCTCGGTTCAGGTTTTTAATTCCAGACAAAAACGGCTCCTACAATGATGAAGGACAAACTATGTCAATACAGTTAAAAAATTTTTTAGCCGATGATGAGCTAAATAAAAACCAACTATTAGCCTTAATTGAGCTAGCGATTAACATCAAAAATAACCCCGCTGATTACAGTCAAGTCTTAGCAGGGAAATCGGTGGCGATGATTTTTGAAAAGCCGTCATTAAGAACTCATGTTAGTTTTGATATGGGCATTAATAAATTAGGGGGTCATGCACTTTATTTAGGCCAACAAAATGGTAAGTTAGGTGAGCGTGAACGAGTTAGTGATTATGCTAAAAATTTGTCTCGTTTTAGCGACGCCATTGTTGCCCGTGTTTTTAGTCATGATTCCATTCAAGGCTTAGCCGAGCATGCCAGCGTACCCGTTATTAATGCTTTGTGTGATATTTACCATCCGTGTCAAGCGTTGGCTGATTTTGTTACCCTAACCGAGCTTTTTACCAAGGATAAGGTTGCCGATTTAAGCAAGGTTAAACTTGCTTATATAGGAGATGGTAATAATGTTTCTAATTCATTAATGATCATGGCCGCTATTTTAGGTGTCGATTTTACCTTGGTAACGCCGGTGGGTTATGAAGCAGAAACTAGTATCATTGAAAAAACTCAAGCGTTAGCTAAGGCATCAGGTGCAAAACTTAACATAACCAGTGACATTAATAACATTGGCGTGCAAGATGTTATCTATACTGATACTTGGATTTCTATGGGTGATGAAGATGCCAGTAAAAAAGCGGCAGTTTTAGCGCATTTTGCTCCGTATCAAGTCAATCATGCTTTGATGGAAAACACTGAGGCCAGTGTGGTTATGCATTGCCAGCCCGCGCATTTGGAAGAAGAGATCACCACAGAATTGTTTGATAGTGATATGGCGGTAGTTTTCCAGCAAGCCGAAAACAGAATGTGGGCGCAAAACGCCGTTTTAGTATCATTATTTACCTAACAAATTAACCAAATTTAGAGAACAAACAAATGAGTATTCAAAAGAAAAAAATCAAAAAAGTAGTTTTAGCCTATTCAGGTGGTTTAGACACCTCAGCCATCATTCCATGGTTAAAAGAAAACTACGATAACTGTGAAGTTATTGCCTTCTGTGCCGATGTTGGCCAGGGTGAAGAAGAATTAGTGGGCATTAAAGAAAAAGCTATCGCCTCAGGTGCTTCTGAGTGTTACGTAGCGGATCTTAAAGAAGAATACGTTAAAGAATACATTTACCCTATCCTTAAAACGGGTGCGGTATACGAAGGGCAATACTTATTAGGTACGTCAATGGCACGTCCTATTATTGCTAAAGCACATATTGAAGTCGCCTTAAAAGTAGGTGCTGATGCGGTATGTCATGGTTGTACGGGTAAAGGTAATGACCAAGTGCGTTTTGAAGCTTGTTTTGCTGCTCTTGCTCCAGAGCTAACGGTTATTGCGCCATGGCGTGAATGGGACATGGTATCTCGTGAAGATTTACTAGACTACTTAGCAGAGCGTGATATTCCTTGTGCCGCTTCATTAACTAAAATTTATAGCCGTGATGCAAACGCATGGCACATTTCTCACGAAGGTGGTGAGTTAGAAGACCCATGGTGTGAACCAAGTAAAGAAGTGTGGACCATGACGGTTGATCCTATGGATGCACCTGATGTAGCCGAAAAAGTACAATTAAGCTTCCTTGAAGGTGAATTAGTTGCCGTTGATGGCAAAGATTTTTCTGGTGATGGCGCAGAAAATGGCGCTGGCGCTTATGAAGCACTAATGTACCTTAACGATAAAGCGGCAGCGCATGGTGTTGGTCGTATCGATATTGTCGAAAACCGTTTAGTGGGTATGAAGTCTCGTGGTTGTTACGAAACACCAGGCGGCACAGTATTAATGGCGGCTTATAAAGGTTTAGAAACACTTATTTTAGATAAAGAGTCATTAAAATATCGTGAGTCTGTCGGGCATGAATTCTCGCACGTAATTTACGATGGTCGCTGGTTTACACCATTGGCTAAAGCACAACTTGCCTCGGCAGCGTCTTTTGCTGAAAAATTAACCGGTGATGTTGTTGTTAAGTTATACAAAGGCATGGCGCAAGTGATCCAACGTCGTTCACCAAACAGCTTATATTCTGAAGAATTTGCTACTTTTGGCGCTGACGATGTTTACGACCAAAAACATGCGGAAGGTTTTATTCGTTTATTCAGTTTATCAAGTCGTATTACTGCACTTTCTCAAAAGGGCACTCAGTCAGACAAGAAAGACAGCTAAGCATGGCTTTACTTATGAGAGCTAGCGACGTTATAACGTCGCTAGCTCTCTTTACTGTAATAGTATTATCGAAAAAAATTGGAGTAAATAACGATGGCTTTATGGGGCGGACGCTTTAAAGAAAAAGCGAGTGTACAATTTAAAAAATTCAATGACTCGCTGCCAGTTGACTACCGCATGGCAGTGCAAGATATTGTTGGCTCAATCGCTTGGGCACAAGCGATTCATGAAGTAGGCGTGATCGATGACGATGAACTAACACGTTTAACGGCTGCGTTGAACGAGTTAAAAGCTTCGGTTGAAGAAAATCCAAAGCAAATTTTGCTCTCGGATGCCGAAGATATTCATAGCTGGGTTGAAATCGCACTGATTGAAAAAACAGGTGATTTAGGTAAAAAACTCCATACAGGCCGCAGTCGTAATGACCAAGTTGCCACCGATTTAAAGCTTTGGTGTAAAGAAACCGGTGGCGATTTATTATTTGCTTTAGTGAATTTACAACAAGCAATGATGAACTTAGCCGAACGTGAAAAAGACACTGTGCTACCGGGTTATACGCATTTACAGCGTGCACAACCGGTTACTTTTGGTCATTGGTGTTTGGCTTATGTTGAAATGTTTAACCGTGACATTGGCCGTTTAAAAGACGCTTTATACCGTTTAGACGTTTCGCCATTAGGTTCTGGCGCTTTAGCGGGCACCGCCTACCCGATTGATCGTAAAGCCTTGGCTAATCGTTTAGGTTTTAGAACCGCCACTATGAATAGCTTAGATGCGGTATCAGATAGAGATCACGTGATTGAATTATTGGCCAGTGCCAGTATTTCTATGATGCATTTATCACGTTTTGCCGAAGATTTAATTTTTTATAATTCCGGTGAAGCCGGTTTTGTGGAAATGAGCGATTTAGTGAGCTCTGGCTCATCATTGATGCCCCAAAAGAAAAACCCCGATGCTTGTGAATTAATTCGTGGTAAATCAGGACGTGTTTTCGGTGCCTTAACGGGCATGTTAACCACCATGAAAGCACTTGCGCTTGCCTATAATAAAGATATGCAAGAAGACAAAGAAGGTTTGTTTGACGCGCTTGATACGTGGCAAGAGTGTATGGAAATGGCGGTGTTAGTCGCAGATGGTTTAAAAGTAAACCGCTCACGTACATTAGCCGCAGCACAACAGGGCTATGCTAATGCCACAGAGCTTGCTGATTACTTAGTGGGTAAAAATATTCCATTTCGTGAAGCTCATCATATTGTCGGTGAAGTTGTGTTAGCAGCGATAGCAGAAGGTTGTCCGTTAGAAGATCTAACACTCGCTCAGCTGCAAGAGTTTAGCGATCAAATTGAACAAGATGTATATCAACACCTTTCAATTGAATCGACGCTAAATAAGCGTGAAGCGCTTGGTGGTACTTCACGTTCACAAGTTGAAAAAGCGTTAGCAACTACACAGTCTGGTAATGAAGCGATTTTAAACGAGCAAGTTGTGGGTGCGCCAGGTAAGCAGCAAACTCAAATAGCGCTTAAACAAGTGAAACAACGTTTGAATGCTCAGCGAGCTGCGGCTATGTCAGTACGTAGAGCGCGCATGTCAGATGTTGATAAAATACATCAACTAGTCAATGTTCAGGCTGATAAAGGTGAAATATTACCACGCTCGCTTGATAATATTATTCATGATATTCAAAATTTTGTGGTTGCCGAGCTGGACGGTAAAGTGGTTGGTTGTGCATCACTTTATATTTATCAAACAGGCCTTGCTGAAATTCGCTCGGTAGTGGTTGAAGAAAGTGCTCAAGACCAAGGTCAAGGTCAGGCACTAGTGCAATATTTACTTGAATTTGCTCATCAAATGGAATTAGAACAGATTATTGTTCTAACTTACATTCCAGCGTATTTCACTAAACTGGGTTTTAATAATATTGATAAAAATTCCTTAGCAGACAATATTATTGAAGACAGTGAACCAAGCCTGCATAAAGATCCCGCTGATGAAGTGGCGATGGAATATATTGTTAAATTGTAGGCACGGTTTCTGCCTAAACGGGCGTAGGTACATAGGTTTTGTCTGGAACTAAAAAACCTGAACCGCGAATATCTCTTTTAAAGAATGGAAAACATGAATAATAGCGATCAAAATTACGTTAAATGGTTTAGAAATGCTGCCCCTTATATCAATGCCCATCGTGGTAAAACGGTGGTGCTGATGTTTGGTGGCGAAGCGGTTTTACATCCAAATTTTGCCAATATTATTCATGATATCTCCTTGTTGCGCAGTCTAGGAGTCAAGTTAGTGGTTGTACATGGCGCACGACCACAAATTGAAGAGCGCATGGCGCAACGCGGTATTGTACCCACTATTGAAAATAACATTCGTGTTACCAACGCAGACACACTTGGCGCGGTTAAAGATGCCACGGGCTCTTTACGTTTACATATTGAAGCCTTACTAACCACAGGTTTAGCTAATTCTCCCATGCATGGCTCGCACATTAGAGTCAGTACGGGGAATTTTGTTATTGCTAAGCCTATGGGCGTTCGTGATGGTGTTGATTTCAAATATACTGGCATGGTGCGTAGAATAGACTCTGATGGCATTAACATGCAGTTAGATTATGGCTCTATTGTGCTACTTTCTCCTATCGGCTATTCACCAACAGGTGAAGTATTTAATTTGGCTTTAGAAGATGTTGCGGCACAAACGGCGATAGCCTTAAAGGCTGATAAACTCATTACTTTAACCGAAGATGAAGGGCTTTTAGATGAAGCTGGTACGTTAATTAAAAGCTGTGGTGTTCGTCGAGTTAAAACCTTGTTAGATGAAAAGGATTGCCATGTTCGTCAGTTACTGCTTCGTGCGATAATTCAAAGCGGAGAAAATGGTGTCGAACGCTGTCATTGCGTAAGCTACCAAAGTGATACTGCTTTGTTGCAAGAGCTATTTACCCGTGATGGTTCAGGAACACTTATCGCCAAAGATCACAAAGAGCAACTATCAACAGCCACTATTGATGATGTCGCTGGTATTTTAGAACTATTAGCACCACTTGAAGCGGAAGGTATTTTAGTTAAGCGCTCCCGTGAATTACTCGAAGTTGAAATAGACCAATTTATTGTCCTTAAAAAGGAAGATGTAATTATTGCCTGTGCTGCACTTTATCCTTATGAAGATGCACAGACAGGTGAAGTGGCTTGTGTTGCTATTCACCCTGATTATCGTAAAGGTAACCGCGGTGGCCGTTTGATTTCAGCGTTAGAGCATGAAGCAAAACAGCAACAATTAATGTCGATATTTGTGTTAACGACCGTCAGTGGGCACTGGTTCCAAGATCAAGGCTTTATTGAGCAACCCATGGACAAATTGCCTGAAGGTAAGCAAAAAATGTATAACTTTCAGCGCAAGTCAAAAGTGTTTATCAAATATATTCAATAGCAGAAAGAAGCGATATTTACTTTTTATCATCATCATGTATTCTTTTTCATTAGTTATATGTTTTAAAGCCCAGATGTGGGTGAGGCACTATGTGCCATTTTTTAAAGCCAATGAACGACAAAAATAGTGCATGAGAAGAACAATACCAGCATTAACTTTCAATGCTTATTATTCTAGTTAAATGTTTGATCTTACTGAGTTACATCAGCTGTATATTTGCTAAATCAATATTTCCTTGTAATTGTAAATTTTTTTGAAAGGCGGTTCGACATGCAATCGAGCGATTTTGTGATAGTTTAAATTTGCTCTGAACGTCAATAATTTCTAAAGTAAATACTGTAATTGCGGACAACATTTGCTGCACATTTTTGGCGTTGCCTTGATGGTTAAATTCAGCAAAATTCCACTGAGGATCAAAATAATGACTGATTTTATCCATGGCCTGCAATTTGTCATTACTATTTTCGATGAAAGTAATCTTGCAAGTCAGTGAAACGGTTGAATAGTTCCATGTTGGCACCATTTGTTCACTGTGCCAGCGCGGTGATATATAGCCATGAGGACCAGTGAATATCGCCTTAACTAAAGCGTTTTCTTTTACTGCTTTTATTAATGGATTGTTTTTTGGTAAATGCCCTAACAAATTATTATCTTCAAGTAATTGTAGTGGGCAATAAACCAGTTCAGCAAAGTCGATATTATGCGTTGATGCGGAGAGTATTTGTGCAAAAGCATGAGATTTAATAATCGCCTCTTCTTCGGGTGTTAGACTTTTGCGTACTTGGTTTTCGGAAATTAGCCTAGTCATAAACACACTCCATTTTTTCTTGTAAAGTTTTTTTCACTGTTGGCCATTCAGTAGCTATGACTGAAAAAATAGCGGTATTTCGGTAACTACCGTCTGGTAAAATGCGTTGATTACGTAATACCCCCTCAAATTTTGCTCCTAATCTTTCAATCGCCTTGCGTGATTTGTTGTTGCTTTCATGAGTTTTAAACTCTACTCGAATCGCGCCAAGCTCTTCAAAGGCATGTTTTAACAAGCAGTATTTGGCATGAGTATTAATGTAACTGCGTTGAAATTCAGGGGTAATAAAAGTAAAACCCACTTCTAAGCTTTTATCTGCTGTGTTTATAGAGCAATAGCGAGTGCTACCGACAAATTGTCCGCTGTCATTATCAAATATAGCAAAAGAGACATGTTCTCCGTTGGCTGTCATTTTTTCGGAATAAGCCAGCCAGTCTGCTGTTGCTTCAATAGAACTACATTTATCAGGTAACGACCAAGTCCAAATTTCAGGAAAAGAACCAGCGTTAAAAAAATCAGTAAAATGTTCCATAGTTAATGGCCGTAGTGTGACTCTGTTACTGCTTAAGGTGGTAGTTTTTGGTTTAAACATCTTAATACTCCATAGAATTTATAACTACTATTTTGCCTATCTATGGTATAAATAAAACAACCAGTATTTAAATTTAGTCTATACCAAAACGTTTATGAAAACCTTAACCCTCTCTTTTGATAGTACTCACACAAAACGGTATTTGCAGATTGCTGCTGCAATTCGTCGTGCCATTGAAAATGGCACAGTAACGCCTAGTGAAAAGCTACCTTCAGCACGGGCTTTGGCAGCGCAATTATCTGTTAATCGTCACACCATTATGGCGGCTTATGATGAATTAGTGGCTCAGGGCTGGGTTGAAGCAAAACAGCGGCAAGGTTACACCGTGGTGCGAACACTTCCTGTTTACCGTGCCTTAGTCAACGATAAGGTACATGTTAAAACAGTCGATAAGCACGCATGGCGAATCGTGAAGCCAAGCCAAGAGTCCTTTAATCGACCTGCCCATGATTACGTATTTAACTTTGCTGGCGGTAATCCAGATATTGAACAGTTTCCTTTCAATGAATTTAGAGGTTTTATCAATGACGCTTTAAACCGCCCAACAGTCAAAGAATTAAACTACGGTGATAATGCTGGTTTTCAGCCCTTTATTAAAGAAGTGAGTACTTATTTACGCCGAGTGAGAGCAATAACTGATAAAGAAGTTATTGTAGTTAATGGTTCGCAAGAAGCCTTGTATGTTGTTTCGCAAGTGTTGTTAAAAGTAGGAGATAAAGTTGCCGTTGAAAACTTAGGCTATCGCCCCGCATGGTCAGCGCTGCAAAATGCAGGAGCGGAATTGATTGGAATAAAACAAACTGAGCAAGGTATTGACGTCGATGATTTTGAGTCATTAATTAAACAGCATAAAATTCGGTTATTGTATTTAACACCTTTACATCAATACCCAACGACAGTCACTTTATCAGCTGAAAAGCGAGTGAAGATTTATCGTCTCGCTCAGCAATATAACATCCCCATTATTGAAGATGATTACGATCATGAATTTCATTATAATAGCCAGCCTTTACCACCAATGGCAGCTAATGATCCAGCTGGGATCGTCATTTACTTATCAAGTTTTTCTAAAATTATGTTTCCTGGTATTCGTCTTGGTATTATTGCCGTCGATAAAGTATTAGCGCCACATATTGTCAGTTATCGAAGCCTTATTAATCATAAAGCCAACGTATTGTTACAAGATGCCGTAGCAAGGTGGATGAGCGATGGTGGTTTTGAGCGACATTTGCGTAAAGCGACTCGTCAGTATCAAAAACGCAGAAAATGTATGGTTGAACTGCTTAATGCTTTTATTGATGAAGGAATTGCTATTGAATTTACTATGCCAAAAGGCGGTATGGCGCTGTGGGTAAATATAGGAAAAAATGCCCAGGAAATTGCTGATTTAGCCAAAAGCCAAGGTATATTTTTACTGGCGGAAAGTGCCTTTCATTTAAACCAAAAAAACAACGAGAATAAGTTTATTCGCTTGGGTTTTGCCGGGCAAAGTGAAGCAAAAATCAAGCAAGGGCTAATGTTGCTAAAGCCCTTGTTGAATAAAAAGTAGACTTGTTGAGCAATTGATATAAATACCTTTGATCAATGCTTATTGAAGTGGCTTGAATATAAGGTTACTTAAAAAAGCTCATCATCTTCAGCTGTCACGCCATCTTCACTTTGAAAAATATCAATACTATTGTCTTGGCTAACATACTCAGTGGGGGCCGTATTCATCTGAAAGTATTCAAACAAGCTGCTTTTATTAATATTTGTACTTAGTTTGCCAGTCGTTTTATCAATACGTACCGAGAGTATGTCGGCAGGAGTCTCAAAAGGCTCAACAGCTAAGTCAGCTAATGCCACTTTCATAAAGTCTATCCAAGCGGGCTGTGCTGATTTTGCGCCAAATTCTTTGCCTGTGATTTGATTTTTTCCTAAATTATTATTGTAAACAGATTGCCCTAAATTACGGCTAGGATCATCAAAACCTATCCACGAGGTTGTTACTAAGCGGCGAGAAAAGCCAGAGAACCAAGCATCTTTTGCTTCATTGGTAGTACCTGTTTTACCGGCAATGTCTCTACGTTTTAATGATCTGGCGCGCCACCCGGTGCCTTGCCAGCCATTTTCAGCTGACCAGTCAGCACCCCAGATAGCACTATTGAGTGCCTGAGTGATTAAAAAGGCATTTTGCGCTGTGATCACTCTGGGTGCAGAAATTATTTGAGGAAGTACAACGGCATCATCTAATTGATGTAAAGGTTCTCGCTCAAGGTGAGTGTCTGAATCTTCAAGAGTGCTAGTATTTAATTCACAAGGATCACAGGCTAAACTTGGATTGGCTTGATAAATTATGTCACCTTCAGGGTTTTCAATACGCTCAATTAAGTAGGGGTCTACTAAAAAGCCTCCATTGGCAAAGGTGGCGAAGCCAGTAACAACTTCCAATGGTGTTAAAGAGGCTGAACCTAAAGCTAATGATTCGTTACGTGGCAGTTCATCTGGTGCAAAGCCAAAATTTGATAAGTAATTAATCGCCTTATCGAGTCCAATACTTTTTAATAACCTGACCGCAATAACATTTTTAGACTGTGCCAATGCTAAGCGCACTCTTATGGGGCCGACATAAGTTGGGGGAGAATTTTTTGGCCGCCAAACTTGTCCTGAGCTTCTATCCCATTGGTTAATGGGTGCATCGTTCACTAATGATGCTAGGGTAAAGCCACTATCTAAGGCCGCAGAATAAATAAAAGGTTTGATATTTGAGCCAACTTGACGCTTTGCTTGAGTCACTCGGTTAAACTGACTTTGTTTAAAGCTAAAGCCACCAACAGCTGCCTTGATAGCGCCATTGTCAGGAGAGACTGACACCATAGCCGCACTGGCTAGTGGCAGCTGGCTAAGTCTGTAGTCACTATTGTGTTCTTGGCTCACCAGAATCACATCGCCAATTTTTAAAATTTCATCGGCAATTTTAGGTGCAGGGCCTTGCTTTCTATCATTAATGTAAGCGCGTGCCCAAGCTAAACCTGACCAAGGAATGAGCGCTTGTTTGTTTTCTCGAAGCGTTATATTCACTGAGCGTTCACCAACTTGGGTAACCACTGCGGGCTCAAGCATTTGATAATAGCGGACACTAGCAAGTGCATTCGTGATTTCAGCCGCAGTTAAAGGTAAGATTTCAGTAGCGGTACTCTTGGCACTATTCATTGAGTTACTCGCTAGTTTGTCGTCTGTTGGGCTCTGCTCAGGGCGTAAATTTAATTCGGCACCACGGTAACCATGACGTTGGTCATAACGAAGTAAATTGTTTGTTACCGCATTATATGCTGCACTTTGTAACTTACTACTCACCGTGGTAAAAACTTTATAACCACCGGTGTAAGCTTTTTCTTTACCATATTTGTCAATCATTTCTTGGTGAGCCATTTCAGCCACATAAGGCGCATTTAAGGCAATTTTTGCTCCATGGCGTTTACCTGTGATAGCAGCATTTTTTGCTGATTGATATGCTTGCTCATTGATGTAACCACTTATTAACATACGCTGTAATACCGTAGTACGGCGTATTTTTGCACGGTCAGGTCTACTTATTGGGTTATAAGTCGACGGAGCTTTTGGTAGTCCCGCTAGTACTGCAATTTGGGCGAGATTAAGCTCCTTTATATTTTTTCCGTAATAAACTTGTGCCGCAGCGCCGAAACCAAAAGCTCGGTGTCCCAAAGAAATTTTATTAATGTAGAGGGCTAAAATTTCATCTTTAGTTAATAAGCTTTCGATATGAAAAGATAAGAAAATTTCACGAATCTTTCTAATATAGGTTTGTTCACGTGTTAAAAAGAAATTTCGTGCAACTTGCATGGTAATAGTACTCGCACCACCACGGTTATTTCCGGTAAGTTGTCCTAACACAGCCCTTGCCATACCAATGGGATCAACGCCAAAATGAAAATAGAAACGATCATCCTCAGTTGCCAATAGTGCTTCAATTAATTGTTGAGGAATTTCATCAAAGGTGAGAGGAACTCGCTTCTTTTCACCAAACTGAGAGATTAATAAACCATCACTACTATAGATTTGCATAGGGGTTTGCCATTGCACATCTTGTAAAGATTCAATGTTTGGCAGCTCATTACGTAAATTCAAGTACAGTACAAACGTACAAAAAATAACGAGAAAAAGCACAGCCAGGGCGAATTTGAAAATTTTTTTAACTGAAAGCACAACAATAGCTCTATTTGTGGATAAATTTGGCAGATAGGACTAGTATATCTTGTAAAACCATGTAATAAATGTATTTATGTGAAAAACATGTCTAAAATAATTACAACAATATAATTTAGTGGGCTGTTATGCTAGATAATCTATGGAAAAAGAAAACTACTATGATGGTTGGGATAGACATTGGCTCCCATGCTGTCAAAGCAGTTTTACTCAGCCAAGGCAGTGATGGCTATATTTTAGAAGACTATGCTATTGAACCTATGACTCGTGGTGCTGTTATTGACCGTGAAATTCAGGATATTGAAGCGGTGGGTAGTGTCATTGCTAAAATTCGTCAAAATATTTCTATGAAAGCAAAAGACGCAGCAGCGGCGGTGTCAGGTCAAACGGTTATCACTAAAATAATTTATATGGATGTAGCGCTGAGTGAAGATGAGCTCGCCAGTCAAATTGAAATTGAAGCCGATAGTTTGATTCCCTATCCGCTAGATGAAGTCAGCCTTGACTTTGAAACACTCGATATAAATGAATCAGATCCCAGTAAAGTTAATGTTTTACTTAGTGCAGCACGTACCGAGTCTATTGAAGCTCGGGTTGCGGCCTTAGAGTTTGGAGACTTTAATACTAAAGTTATTGATGTTGAGTCTTATGCGGTTAGTCGCTCGCACGACTTATGTTTGTCACAACTGCCCGATGATGCCGCGGATAAAATGGTTGCTATCGTAGATATTGGTGCCACCATGACCCTATTCTCTGCCACTAAAGCTGGTAAACATGTTTATAGCCGAGATCAAATGTTTGGTGGTGAGCAATATACGCGCTCAATTGTCTCTTATTACAATAAATCTTTTGAAGATGCCGAAGTGGCAAAAATAACCAATGATTTACCGCCTAATTATACCTTTGAAGTTTTAGCGCCTTTTCATACTATTTTAATGCAGCAAATACGTCGTGCTATTCAAATGTTTTTGACCTCAAGTGGTGTCGATAAAGTGGATTATTTAATTGTTTCAGGCGGTTCTGCTGCTATTGAAGGCGTTGATAAATTACTAACGGATGAACTTGGCATACACACCATTATTGCTAACCCATTTGGTAATATGGAAATAGCAGCAACAATTGATGAAGAAGATATAACTAAAGTGGCACCGCAACTCATGGTTGCTACAGGTTTAGCATTAAGGAGTTTCACGCCATGGCATATATAAATCTGCTACCTTGGCGCGAAGAAGCACTCAAGGCTACACAAAAAGAATTCTTTACGTTATTAGCCGCGGTTTGCTTGTGTGCTTTTGCATTGATCTTCTCAGTTAATTTATATTTTCAAGCTCGAGTTGATGGTCAAACGGCACGTAATCAATTTTTGAAAAACGAAATTCAAAAACTTGATATTCAAATTGCTGAAATTAAAACCTTAAATGATAAAAAAGCAGCACTACAGAAAAGAATTGATGTTGTTGAGCAGCTGCAGCGTAGTCGAAACGTGGGTACACAGGTGTTAGATGAAATAGCTAAAATAATCCCTAATGGTATTTATATTACTCAATTAGACAAGAAGGGTAACGCTATTCAGATCACTGGCAAAAGCGAATCAAATAACCATTTAGCTAATATGATTCGTGCCATAGAATTATCAGACTTATTTACTGACGCTACACCAGAGTCTATAACCTCAGATGATGGTTCACCTAAATTATTGAGTAACTTCAAAATGAAAGTGAAAATAAAAGGTTTAGTTAGTGATCCTGATGCAGGGCTTACCAATGCAGCCAAGGGAGCTAATAAATGAAATTTGATGCTTCGCAATTTGAAAATCTTGAGTTAGATAATATTGGCCAGTGGCCAGCAGCGGCAAAATTAGTGTTAACTATATTCCTTGCGATTGTGGTTATTGGCTTAGGCTATGTCGGTTTAGTAAGTGACAGAATCGATCAGCTTGATCGTGTTGTTGCTGAAGAAAAAACCCTAAAAGACTCGTACCGAGTTAAGCATCATGTTGCGGCTAATTTAGAATTATTTAGAGCACAAATGATTGAAGCAGAAGATATTTTTGCTAACCAATTAAGAAGTTTACCTAACAGCCATGAAACCCCAGGTTTACTTGATGATATTACCTTTATTGGTGCTACCAGTGGTCTCGAGTTTGTTAAGCTGCAATGGCAGCCCGAAATAAGTAAAGAAATTTATATTGAGCTTCCCATCGATATTGAAGTTAATGGTTCATACCATTCTTTTGGTAATTTTGTTAGTAAAATTGCGGGTTTACCTCGTATTGTAACATTGCATGATTTCACCATAGATATAACTCAAACTGGTGCAGAAATGCTAAACTTAAAGCTTGAGGCAAAAACCTATCGCTATCAAGGAGCTGAAATAAAATGAGAATATTAGTTTTATTTGTTTTGGCTTTTATCAGCGGCTGTTTTGATGATACTAGCGACCTTACCGCACACATGGAACAAGTCAAGGCGACTACAACGAGTCAAATAGCCCCTATGCCAGAAGTTCATCCTTTTAATCACTTTGATTACTCGGCTCACGAACTTCGTAGTCCCTTTGTGCTCCCTAGACCAGAAGTTATTCAGCAAAAAATACAACAGAGATCGGGATGTTTAAGCCCAGATCCTCGCCGCCGTAGGCAGCCGTTGGAAAAATTTGCCATGATTGATTTAACTATGCGGGGGACAATGGGAGATGATGGCATGTTGTGGGCTTTAGTTGAAGCTTCAGATCTGACGTTACATAGAGTTTCGAAAGGAAGTTACCTCGGTTTATTTAATGGCCGTATTACAGAAGTGAGTACTAAAAGCGTGAAAGTAATAGAATTAACACCTGATGGTGCAGGTTGTTGGGTGGAGCGAGAAACCATAATGGAAATTGCTCAAACAGAGTCACAAGGGTAAAGGAAATAATAATGCTATTTACTAAAATGAAAAATTATAAAATCTTTACTGGAGTTGGCAGTAGTCAATGGTCTTGGTTGGTTGCTTTAACTATGCTAGCTCTGACTGTTACAGCATTCAATGTTCGAGCTGAGCAGGCAGATAATAGTAAGCTGTTAGGTATCTCCTATAATACGATTCAAGATGACCAAATCCAGTTGGTATTTGAGTTTTCAAATGAGATATCTGCCTTGCCTGCTGTGCAAACATCAATGAGTCCTGCTTATGTCGAAGTTAGCTTTATGGCTGACTCTTATGATGAAAAGCTGAGAGAAACTTTAGTGAACCATGCCAGTATTACTAATGTGGCACTAGATGATAGTTCAGGTAAGGTTGTTGCTTTAATTAACTTAGAAAAACTGTCTGTGTTTGATGTCGCTTTGAATGAAAAACAGTTTTCAATCACCTTTAATTATGGTCAATCAGCAGAGATTGTCGAAACATTAAGTCCCGCGGGTGAGCAATTTATTAATCATGTTAAATCATTAGATTTTCGCTTAGGGGAAAATAATGCCGCGGAAGTGCTAGTTTATCTAGAAGACAGCATGGTTGCTGTTGATGTTAATGATAAACTGGGCAAAATAAATATTGAGTTTCATAATACTGAAATAATTGAAGACTTATTGTATAAATTAGATGTTACTGATTTTGGCACTATAGTAACAGGCATTGAAACCTTTAAAGACGGCCGCAATGCGCGTTTAGTGATTGATGTTAATTCACATTTTGATTTTTCACACCAACAAAACGACAACCTATTTGTACTGACTGTTACGGAAAAAGAAAAAGAAGCACCAGGGTATTTAGGTGATAGCGAAGATTTTACTGGCCGGACAATTTCACTTAACTTCCAAGATATTCCTGTTAGAACCGTTTTACAAATTATCGCCGATTATAACGAATTTAATTTAATCACTAGTGATACTGTCACGGGTAATATTACTTTACGTTTAGATGGTGTGCCATGGGATCAAGCGCTTGATATTATTCTGAAAGTTAAAGGTCTTGATAAGCGCATGCAGGGTAACATTTTAATGGTGGCACCTAGTGATGAATTGGCAGCACGAGAAGCTAAAAATTTACAAGCCCAACAACAAGTTGAAGAATTAGCACCACTTTACTCAGAGTATGTGCAAATTAACTATGCGAAAGCAGGTGAGTTTGCCGAGTTAATCAAAAATGAAGACACCAGTATTCTTTCAACTCGAGGCAGTGTTTCCGTTGATGAACGTACCAATACTTTATTGATTAGAGATACCGCTAAAAGCATTGAAGATATTAAGCGTATGGTTAATATTTTAGATATTCCTGTGCGCCAAGTGATTATTGAAGCTCGTATGGTGACAGTAAAAGATAACATCAATGAAGAGTTAGGTATCCGTTGGGGCATTACTGATACCGATGGCGAGTATTCAACCGCAGGCTCTTTAGAAGGTGCTAACACTGCAGGTACGGGCTCAGTGCCTGCATTACCCGATCGGTTAAATGTTAACTTACCAGTAGCTAGCCCTGCTGGAGCCTTGGCGTTTCAAGTGGCGCGCTTGGCGGATGGCACTATTTTGGATCTTGAATTAAGTGCCATGGAAAAAGAGAATAAAGGTGAAATCATTGCTAGCCCGCGCATAACCACGGCAAACCAAAAAGAAGCCTATATTGAGCAGGGTGTTGAAATACCTTATCAAGAAGCCTCTTCAAGTGGTGCAACAGCCACGCAGTTTAAAAAAGCGGTGTTGAGTTTAACGGTTACGCCGCACATCACGCCAGATAATAAAATTATTTTAGACTTGGTGGTAACGCAAGATACCGTTTCTGATGTACAAAGTGGCTCAGCACCGGCAATCGACACCCAACGTATTGGCACGCAAGTATTGGTGAATAATGGTGAAACGATTGTACTGGGTGGTATATACCAGCAATCAATTATAAGTACTGTCTCTAAAGTACCGGTATTCGGTGATATTCCTTATTTTGGTTGGCTATTTAGAAATAGCAGTCAATTTAATGAGAAAAAAGAGTTGCTTATTTTTGTTACGCCGCGTGTGGTAACCGAACATTTTTAACATTAATTATTAGTATCTTAGTCAGTAAGTGAGCTTTTTACCTTACTTACTGACAATGTTACTTGCAATCTTACCCCAACAATTGCGATAATTACGCCCTTGAAATTTCCGAGGGAGACCTCTATAACGTCAAAGGGTCATTGGCAGTCACTGTAAATCTTCCCTTTGCTAGACCCGTAACAAACGAGTATTAAGTAATTCTAATGGCAGAAAAAAGAAATATCTTCCTAATTGGCCCTATGGGCGCAGGTAAAAGTACTATTGGTCGAGAGCTTGCTGACAGGCTGCATCTTGAATTTTTCGATTCCGATCAAGAAATTGAACGTCGTACAGGAGCAGATATTGCTTGGGTTTTTGATCTTGAAGGCGAAGAAGGCTTTCGTAAAAGAGAAGAAACTGTTATTGAAGACTTAAGTGAAAAACAAGGTATTGTTTTAGCAACTGGCGGCGGTTCTGTTCTTAGTGATCAAGTTCGCAATCGCTTATCAGCGCGCGGCATTGTTGTTTACCTTGAAACTACTATTGATAAACAAGTAGCACGTACTCAACGAGATCGTCGACGTCCTTTACTACAAACCAAAGAAAAACCACGCACAGTATTAGAGAATTTAGCGGTAGAACGTAATCCTCTTTATGAAGAAATAGCCGATGTGGTTATTAAAACTGATGATCAAAGTGCTAAAGTTGTTGCTCATAAAATTATTGAGCGTTTAGACTTTTAATTTATATTCTTCTTATTGAGTAGTTACCACCAATGGCCACCATTCACCTTGATTTAGGCGCCCGCAGTTACCCCATTTATATTGATTCAGGTCTGTTTGAAAGAACAGATCTGTTTGCTAAACACATTCGTGGTCAACGAGTGTGTATTGTTACTAATACCGTTGTCGCCCCTTTATATCTTGATAAAATCAAGAAAAAGTTAACACAATTTTCTCTTGATGAAGTTATCTTACCTGATGGCGAAGCTGAAAAAAGTTTAGCGAATTTTGAGCGTATCATGTCGCACTTACTCTCAAATGAGCACGGCCGAGACACCACCTTGATTGCTTTAGGTGGCGGTGTGATCGGTGATATCACCGGTTTTGCCGCAGCATGCTATCAGCGAGGCATTGATTTTATTCAAGTGCCAACCACGGTACTTTCTCAAGTTGACTCTTCTGTCGGCGGAAAAACCGCAGTAAATCATCCTTTAGGCAAAAATATGATAGGCGCTTTCTATCAACCTAAAGCCGTGATCATTGACATCAATAGTTTATCAACACTGCCAGTGAGAGAGTTTAATGCTGGTATGGCTGAAGTGATCAAATATGGTATTTTGGGCGATAAAAGCTTCTTTACTTGGCTTGAAAATAATATAGCGGCGATTAAGTCGAATGATAAGCAAACTTTATCGTTAATGATAGAAAAATGCTGTCAGTGTAAGGCTGATATTGTTGCTAGTGATGAAACAGAGGCAGGTGTACGCGCCTTATTAAACTTAGGTCATACTTTTGGTCATGCCATCGAGGCTGAACAAGGCTATGGGAACTGGCTGCATGGTGAGGCAGTTGCCACTGGCATGGTACTTGCTGCCAAACTAGCAGTAGCAATGAATTTGCTTGAAGTGTCAGAACTTTGTCGGATTGAGTCACTTATTAACGCCTTTGATTTACCATTAATAGCGCCAGATAGCATGAGCCTAGACGATTTTGTTCGTCATATACGACGCGATAAAAAAAATATTGGTGGTAAACTTCGTTTTATTATACCTACGGGTATTGGCCAATCAGAAATTCGCGATGATGTGACCATAGAGATGCTTCAGCAAATTTTATAACTGTTTTTTGCTTGCTAAATATTAATAGCAGGCAAGCATTATAGAAAGGGTTGAATATGTCCGCACAAGCGAACACGCGAGCAAATCAAAATATGAGCAATGAATCGATTCATATTGATGTTGATGCAGTAGAGAGCACAACTACAGCCATTAGCGTTACGGCTCGCATTGATTATATACAACGTTTTTCAAAACAGTTGACCGTGGTGGTTGATAAAAACCCTGCGGTCTATTCTCAATTAGCACGTCAATACTTAGCTCATATAAGCCAAGAATCTAGCAAGCAAGAGGTGAATGTTGCCTTCGTTGCAGCATCGAGTAAATTAAATGACATTCAAATGCGTTGTCGTTTAATTGAACAATTATTTGCCAACACTCTGTTCGACCCAGAACAATCACTGGCGGTCAGTATTTTGCGTTTAGTTAAGCAAAATAATGACACTATTACTATTCTTATTGAGCACGCTCAGACTTTGTCATTACAAGTTAAGTATGAGCTTTGTCAACTGGTTGATGTGGCAAAGAAAACACAAAATAATATTAATGTTGTCATCTTTGGCTTAGAACAAGCAGCACAAGAAGTCGCGCAGAATAGAACACTTTTTGATAAGAAAACCAGTATTATCGACGCAAGTAATGGCCAAGTTCTTGCCTTAGACCATGCAAGGTTTAAAAATAAAACCACAGCATTTAAAAGCGACACATGGTTAAAGCTCAGCCTTGCTGCGTTGGTTGCTATGCTGATAGCATTCACCTCTTGGTTTTTCTTAGCTGAATATGAAAACTTTAGTTTGACGGATTTACCTGTTAAGCCACCAATAGCTGAAACGCCTAAAATAGTACCGCAAGAAACTCCCGCTCTAATCACACCAAGTAAAACTGCACGCAGTAAATTTGCCAGCACGGCTGATATTAACCTTGCCTTGTTAGGTCAAAATAGCAGTAAACAGTTATTATTAGCCACTGCTGAAAGGGATGATATTTTACAAGCCTTAGTGCTTGCTGAGCCAAGGATAAACAACACTAATGTAGCTGTTAATATTGATGAGCCTGCGGCAACATCAACATCAATACCAGCGTTAACAAATATCAATATAACGCCAAAACTAGTTAAACCTAACGAGGTGAAGCTAGATGAGCCAAATCAGTTACCGCTATTACCGCTATTACCGGTAATATTAACTGAACAATATTATTTGAATGCCGAAGAAGGCTATGTTGTGCAAATAACGGGTTTTACTAATCTATCAAGACTGGCCACATTTATTAAAAAAAATAAAGACTTAGAATACTTTAGTTATCAGAAAAATTTAAATTCTCAACAGTTTATTGTACTAACCACTAAGATATATAGCGATAAAGCACAAGCAATAGTGGCAATGAATGGCTTGCCTGAAGTCATAAAGAGCCTGGGATCATTTTTAAAATCGGTTGCAACAATTAAGCGTGAAATAAATATCGTTAATCAGTAATACAAGCTACAATCCACTCCTCAAAATAAACATAGTAAAACTAGTATAGCAGTAGTATGAGTAAGAAAAATCGTGCGTTTTTAAAGTGGGCTGGCTACTCCTACGAGAAAAGTAAGAAGTCATACTGCTACGATAACGTTAATTTTGAATGTATGAAATTTGATGTTCAATGTATAATCACTAACTTAATTGAAAGAAGTCTTCCCTTAGAGCATAAGAATAATAATCCAGAGGTATTCATTGGCTGAACGTAATAACACAAAAGATATGCGTTCCGCACTTAAATGGGCTGGAGGAAAGAAAAAACTTGTAGACGATATCAAAGGGTTACTTCCATTGAAAAACAAGAAAAGGTTAATAGAGCCTTTTGTTGGTGGTGGCTCTGTGTTCTTAAACATGGAGTTTGATGAGTACTTACTTGTTGATATGAACAAGGACTTGATCAATTTATTCAATATCATGAAAAATGACTCTTCTAAGTTTATAACTGAAGCCGAGCATTTTTTTCAAAGTCACTACAATATTCCTGAGCAATACTATGAGCTAAGAAAGAAGTTTAATGCGTCGGCTGATCCTTTTTATCGTTCATTAATTTTCCTTTATATGAATCGCCATGGTTATAACGGTTTATGCCGATATAACAAATCAGGTGGTTATAATGTTCCTTTTGGTCGATATAAAAAACCTTACTTTCCAAAAGCTGAGCTGGAGTTTTTTGCAGAAAAATCTCAACGTGCTGAGTTTATGCAGGGTGATTTTGATGTTGCTTTTAGCCAAGCTGAAATTGGTGATGTTATATATTGTGATCCGCCCTATTCACCAATAAATAGAACGTCTAATTTTACTTCATATGCAGGCAATACGTTTGACGATGAAGAACAAATACGATTAGTTAAATGTGCGGAAACAGTAAGAAAGGAGGGCATTCCTACTTTAATCTCTAACCACGACCTTAAATTTACTCGTGAAATTTATAATGGTGCAAATAAGCTGTCTACCTTAAAGGTACGTCGTTCCATTAGCCGCAAAGGGCAGGGCCGAATTAAAGTTGGTGAATTGATGGCGCTTTATAAATAGTATTCTCTTATCCTACGTAAATTACGGGTAAATATTATTTATTAAGCCTCTAATATTCTTATTGAAATAGCCGCCGCTGAAGTTCTATTATCTACGCCAAGCTTGCGGAATATTTGTTCTAAATGTTTATTAACTGTTCTTGGGCTCATGGCAAGAATTTGTGAAATTTCCCAACTAGTTTTGCCATATGAAACCCAAAACAACACTTCTGATTCACGTTTGGTAATAGGTAAGTTTTCTTTTAAATCATCGGCACTTTTTGCTTGTTTATACTCTTCAATATGCAATAAATGCATATTTTTCTGCGCACGTTCATACACTATTTCAATCGGTTCATTAAAGCACTTTACGTGTAAATTAGTGGATACGTCGCTTTGTAACCAATCTTGAAAATAACTTGCAAGGGTTGCCCAAGGACTTTTATCCTCTGTTGCTGTTTTTTCAATTAACGCATGCACATGAGGGGTTGCCCAAGAAAGGTAGCCTTCATTATTTACACAAAAAACATTATTACCCACATGATCCAGTGCATCTTGTGTACTTAGCGCAAGTTTTGCGGTTTGAATATGCGTTTTAATACGCGCAATCACTTCATCAGGTGATATCGGCTTCGTGACATAATCAATGCCGCCCGCTTCAAAGCCTTTAACAACATCTTCAACATCCGTGAGGCCGGTCATAAAAATAATGGGCGTGTTAGGTAAAAGGACTTTAAGCCTTTTACAGGTTTCAAAACCATCCATTTCAGGCATTACTGCGTCTAATAAAATGATGTCTGGCTTAATTTTGTCACATATTGCTAGCGCCTGAATACCATTTAAGGCAACCAATGCAGTATAACCTTGAATATTTAGGGCAATGTTTAACATGCCTAATGATTCAGGTGAATCATCAACAACAAGCACAACATCACTAATTTGTTTGTTCATGGTTGATCTCATTTAAGTACTGAATAATGGCTGGAAAATTACAAAGTTCAAGATAATCAGCTAGCTGTGACTGAACATCATCGGGTAAATAAAATTGATCATTGAACTCAGAAAGTTTATTTTTAAAACCAGACAAGTAGCCAATTTCCGCCAATGCCATTAACGCCTGATACTCTACAGCTGTCACAACAGGCTTTAATAAGTCATTATTATCTAACGGTAATAACTTAGTTTTTTGTATGTTCTGGTATTGCCAACGTAGCTCTAATAAGCGTGCAATTTTTCCAAGCAAGGTATCAAAATTAACAGGTTTCGCAACATACTCATTATGATAACCTTCTGCTTGTAAGTTAAATTCTGCGTCACGGGCATTTGCTGAGATCATAATAACGGGCATTAAATATTTTTTTTCTCGTAATATTCGTACCATTTGCCAACCGTCAATATCAGGCATACAGACATCAAGTAATATTAAATCAACATGTTGCTGCGCTAAAAAGCTGAACCCTTGTTCGGCATCATGTGCGCATAACACCGTAAAACCTAATGGTGCGAGCAAATAGTCCATTAATTGACGCTGATCATCATCATCATCAACCACTAATATCGTTTGACGTGTACCATCATAACCAATCGCTTTTGTTTTTGCATATTCAGGTTCGCTTTGTTCTCGTTGAATCGTTGATAACATTAAACGAAACTTAAAGGTAGAACCTTGCCCTAATACACTGGTTAAGGATATTTCACCTCCCATCAGCTCTGCTAGTGAACGTGAAATAGTTAACCCTAAGCCAGTGCCGCCAATCATTTGAGTATGGGCATTACGTACTTGTTCGAAAGGTTTGAAAATCAGCTCTTGGTTTTCTTGAGAGATACCAACGCCGGTATCGGTAACACTAAAATGTGCTACTTGATTACGATAGTTAAGCTCAAACGTAACTGAGCCTTGCTCGGTGTACTTGATCGCATTAGAAATTAGATTAATTAATATTTGGCGAAATCGTTGTTTATCTGTCGCGACATAATCTGGCAATGACCCTTTAGTAATATAATTAAAGGCTATACCTCTTTGGTTTGCTTGCATTTGAAACATTTCTACGAGCTGATACATAATCGCTTTTAAATTAAATTCGTCGCGCTGAAGCGTTACACGGCCTGCTTCTATTTTAGATATCTCTAACAGCCCTTCAATTAAGTCAGCTAAATGCTCGCCGTTGCGTTTAACAATAGCGAGTGTTTCTCGTTGTTTTGAAGGTAAATCTTGATCTTGACTGAGTAATTGAGCATAGCCTAACAACACATTAAGTGGCGTTCTTAATTCATGACTTAAGCCGGCAAGATAACGACTTTTTGCCTCATTAGCTGCCTCAGCAACTTCTTTAGAATTCTGTAACGCCAACGACGTTTTTTCATGAGCGCTAAATTCGTTAGCAAGAGCCTTAGTTTGTGAGCGTAATTCTCTAAGCGCCAAGACATTACTATTACGTGCTAGTGTAAACAGCCAACTCACGACACCAATAATAATAACTAACAAGAAGAATATTTTAATTAACGTGTTAGCAAACACATGTTTAATTTCATCGCTTTCCATTGGCAGTTGAATATAAATAAGAAAAAGAATACCTGCGCCAATAAAACTTAACCCTAAAGTCACGGTAATAAAATGCATAAACGGTTTTGATACGTTACGTAAAAAGCGTTCACTGAAAAATCGTTTTAAAAAGTGATGTGACTGTTTAGATAACGTTGCTTCTGTACGGCATTGATCACCACAACGTACATCCAAACTACAACATAACGAACAAATCGCTTTGCCGTAAGCAGGACAGAAAGTCATATCTTCTTTATCAAAGCTGTTTTCACAGATATGACATTGAGTAACCTGAGTCACCTCTTCTCTATCAGGGTTTATTAAATAATACTTTCCCTGGGTGAGCCATCCAATAAGGGGAACCGTAATAAAAGGTAATCCACAGGCGATAAAAGACGCTAACGCCTTTATAGTATCGCCATACCAGCCAAGGTGCGCAGTAAAACCGGCCAGTGAAGCAATTAACATCGAGCCAACACCAACGGGGTTAATGTCATATAAGTGCGAACGTTTAAATTCGATATGTTTAGGGCTAATACCTAGTGGCTTATTAATCACTAAATCCGCTACAACAGAACTCAACCAAGCCAACACAATGACCGAATAAACCGACAACATGCTTTCAATGGTTTGATAAATACCTAATTCCATTAACAATAAAGCAATGGCTACGTTAAAAATCATCCATACCACACGCCCGGGATGTGTATGGGTAACTCGAGAGAAAAAATTAGACCAAGCCAATGAGCCGGCGTAGGCATTAGCGACATTAATTTTTAATTGTGAAATAACCACAAATACACAGGCAAAAATCACTACAAGATCAGGGTTATCAAACACATAACCGTATGCTAATTGATACATATGAGCGGGGTCGTCGGCTAGGTTGGCAGGTACGCCCTGCTGCAACGCTAAATACGCTAGAAATGAGCCTAAAAATAGTTTTAAAGCGCCAAATAATATCCAACCGGGTCCTGCCGCAATAAGGGCACACCACCAACGCCACGTCTGTTTTTTAGGTTTTTCAGGTAAAAAACGCAAGAAATCTACTTGCTCACCAATTTGCGCAACGAGCGAAAGTAAGACGGATGATGCCGCGCCAAAAAGCAAAAGATTAAAAGAACTGCCTTGCTCGCTAGCTTGCCCCGTAAAACTTATCCACCCCTGTAAGTGACTATCATCATGGTTGAAAACAAAATACAACGGCAGGCATTGTAAAATAATCCATAAGGGCTGTGTCCATACCTGAAATCGACTGATATACGCAATACCATGAGTGACTAACGGGATAACGATAATAGCGCTAATGACATAGCCAATACTGAGCGGTATGCCAAATAAAATTTGTAATGCCATTGACATAATGGCCGCTTCAAGGGCGAAAAATATGAACGTAAATGAGGCATAAATTAACGATGCAATGGTAGAGCCAATATAACCAAACCCAGCACCTCGGCTCAGTAAATCGATATCGACACCGTATTTAGCGGCGTAATAACTAATGGGTAAGCCGGTTAAGAAAACAACGGACATGACTGCCAGAATAGCCCATGCTGAGTTTTCAAAACCATAACTTAGGGTAATTGCACCACCAATCGCCTCTAAAACAAGAAAAGAAACAATGCCTAATGCGGTAATTGCAATACGACTCAGTGACCAATGTCTTGCTCTTCGGGCGGTAAAACGTAGAGCAAAATCCTCCATCATTTCATTAGCGACCAGCTTATTATACGTTCTTCGTGTAGGTAATATTTTTTGATTAGACTGCATACAAAAATAGCTTGCTCGAAATAAATTTTTTCAAATAAAAATAAACAGGCAATAAAACAAACATCACCAAAATATATTATAACGCTCGCGCGCACATGGTCATCCTACACAACCAAAAGCAAAATTAGTATGCGCATTTTTGCGTAGGCTATTGCGCGCTTTTACGAATTTCTATCATTGACCAAAATCGACATACTAGCTCCAGTTCGAAATAGCCTTGCGTTAAAGAGTTATCAACTAAAAAGATAACCTAATGCACGCTTTCACTTTTACTTACTGGGAATTTAATATGAAACTAAGCACTAAATTAACACCGGTCGCGGCTACTTTACTACTGGCATTAGGTGCCACATCAGCTCAAGCAGAAGATAAGAAAGATCCACTAAGTATTTCTGGCTTTATTGACATGTCTTACTTGTATAGCGATATCGATGGTGAAAGTAGTACTTCTGATTCAGGTCTTGACCAAGTTGAGATTAATATTTCTTATGACTTTGGTAACAAATTAACAGCAAGTGTTGATGTTGAATACCAAAATGAAGATGAAGGTGTTGACCTTGAACAAGCATTCATTACTTATGCCTTAAGCGATAACTTGAGTGTTAAAGCAGGTCGCTTCTTAAGTTATACCGGCTGGGAAACTGAAGAGCCAACGGGTTTATTTCAATACTCTGCTACTGGTTATGCACCATATTTCTACGGTTACTATCAACAAGGTATTTCGGGTCTTTATAGCACTGAAAAATACGCGATAGCCGTTTCTGTTGTTAATGATTTAGCAGACCCAAGCGCAACTGATTCAGAAAAGCCAGGTATCGAAACAATGTTAGCGTTAATGCCAACAGATGAAATTACCATTAAAGCTTTTTACTCTGTCGATGACTTAGCAGGGACAGATGAAGATACAACGTTAATTAATACATGGGCTAGTTATTCAAAAGACGCTTTAACCTTAGCGGTTGAATACAACATGTCTGAAAATGCGGGTGCTTATGCGGGTAGATTCGGCATTGATTCTGAAGCGACTGGTTATTTATTTATGGCAAATTACGCGATAAGTGACAAGGTTGGATTAACTCTTCGTTACAACGACTGGGAAATTGAAGATGCAAGCGGCGCAACAGTTGAAGATGCAAGTGGTATCACTATTTCTCCTAGTTATGTCGTTAACGACAATTTATTAATTGTTTTTGAATACCGCATGGACGAAATCAACGATGTAGATGTTGATTCTATCGCTCTTGAAGCCTTAATTACTTTCTAACCAAACAAATTTACACGATAAGGAAAAATAATGAAATTTAAAAAGCTCTTAGTAGCAAGTTCAATCGTAGCAAGTGGTTTAATGGCCAACTTTGCAAACGCAGCCGACACCATAAAAGTAGGTGTTTTACATTCCTTATCAGGCACCATGGCCATCAGTGAAACTACGTTGAAAGACACTGTTTTAATGATGATCGAGGAACAAAATAAAGCGGGCGGTGTTTTAGGTAAGCAACTTGAGCCTGTTGTGGTTGATCCTGCATCAAACTGGCCTCTATTTGCTGAAAAAACACGTGAACTTTTAGCCAAAGAAAAAGTAGACGTTATCTTCGGTTGTTGGACCTCGGTTTCTCGCAAGTCTGCGTTACCAGTACTTGAAGAGTTGAACGGTTTATTATTCTACCCCGTACAATACGAAGGTGAAGAATCCTCTAAAAACGTATTTTACACCGGTGCTGCGCCAAACCAACAAGCTATTCCAGCAGTTGATTATTTAATGGAAGAAATCGGTGCTACACGTTGGGTGTTAGCGGGTACGGATTACGTTTACCCTCGTACAACCAATAAAATCTTAAAAGCGTACTTAAAATCTAAAGGCGTTAAAGATGCAGATATCATGGTCAACTACACACCATTTGGACATTCTGATTGGCAAGGTATTGTTTCAGACATTAAAAAGTTTGGCTCAGCAGGTAAGAAAACGGCTGTAGTTTCAACTATTAATGGTGATGCTAACATTCCTTTCTACAAGGAACTAGGTAACCAAGGTATATCAGCTGAAGACATTCCGGTTGTTGCATTCTCTGTTGGTGAAGAAGAGCTTTCTGGTTTTGATACTAAACCACTTATCGGTCACTTGGCAGCATGGAACTATTTCCAAAGTGTTGAGTCTGACGAGAACGAAGCCTTTATCGCTAGCTGGAAAAAATACATTGGTGATGACAAGCGTGTAACAAATGATCCAATGGAAGCGACTTACATTGGTTTCAAAATGTGGGTAAAAGCCGTTGAGAAAGCAGGTACTACTGACGTAGATGCAGTTGAGCAAGCGCTTATTGGTGTTGCGGTACCTAACCTTACTGGCGGTATTGCCGTGATGAACCCTAACCATCACTTATCTAAGCCTGTACTTATTGGTGAGATTCAAGCAGATGGTCAATTTGAAGTGGTTTCTTCAACGCCAGATACAGTGATTGGCGACGCATGGTCAGATTTTTTACCTAGCTCAAAAAACCTTATTTCAGATTGGACTGCACCTATTGAATGTGGCAGCTTCGATGTAAAAACAGCTAAATGTTCAGGTCAAAACTTCTAAAGTTTAGCCTCTCAACGGTCATTTTATTCCCTATTAAATGACCGTTTATTTTTATAATGCTATATGGCGATGATAAACGAAACCTGAATAACTTTCGCTTTTGTCTCCCATATACTCAAAGCAATTTTTGCGTTTATCGCAACCTAATTAACAAAGAATTAGTTAACACGGTACTTAAAAATAATGTTTTGAGTGTATGTTTATTATTTTTATTAAACTTCGCACTGAGATTGACCCTTACATTACATCGATTAGGTCAATCTCATTTTTTTAATTAAAAGGAAAACGCAATGATGCGACTATTGTCTGTGTTGATCAGCGGTATAATATCCTGGCAAGCTCTAGCTAACGACCAAGTTATTAATGCTGACACAGCGCCTACCGTTGACAAACATTCTGCGGTACTCATTGAGCTAGTGCAAAAATTGCCCGTTACTAAACTCAAAAAACTCCCTGTTTTAGTTGAGCAATTAGCCTCAACCGCCACCTTAAAAAACACAAAAAAAACGCGTGATGTTTTACAATACCTGGTTGACGGTGAACTTTATTATATTAAAGCCAATAAACACGTTGTACGTGCCGTGAACGGTGAAAACAAAACCTATACACTCACCGATATTTTAGCCGACGAAACGTTTGCTCCCGTTAATAAATCAAAAATTAAAAAAATAAAAACCAACAATAGATTGCGTGGTGAAATTCGTGGATATATTGCCAAAATAGATTTAAGTTCAAGCGATAAAAACACACGTATTGATGCCATTAACCAAATATTATCCAATCCTTCCAAACCCGGCTTATCTGCTGTTCGAGCTTTATTGGCAACAGAGCAAAATGATGACGTACGTGAACTCATGAATGTTACTTTGCTTACCGAACAACTTAAACACGGTAGCCATGCTGAAAAAATTGCAGCAATTAAGCAAATTGAAGACTCACTGCAGCCAGTTGTTAAAAATGCTATGACGCAATTGCTCGACAATTTACCCACTAATAATAAATCAACAGAAGAAAAAATACTTGCTGCGAACCTCACTAAGGCAATTAAGTCGATTGATGGCAAACGAGACCTCTTTGGTTATCTTGAAACAATATTTTTTGGTTTAAGCCTAGGTTCGGTCTTGTTGTTAGCAGCCATCGGGCTAACCATTACTTTTGGTGTGATGGGTGTTATCAACATGGCACATGGCGAAATGATGATGTTAGGTGCCTATACTACCTATGTTATTCAGTTAGCATTTCCAAATTTAATTGAATACTCTTTATTAATGGCTGTTCCTGCCGCTTTTCTCGTCTCAGGCTTTGTCGGTATTATTATTGAACGTGGTGTAATACGCCACCTCAAAGGGCGACCGCTTGAAACGTTATTAGCCACCTTTGGTATTTCTTTAATGCTACAACAGTTAGTACGAACGGTGTTTTCGCCGTTAAACCGTCAAGTACAAGCACCAGAATGGATGACAGGTTCTTTACAAATAAATCCTGTTTTTGCATTAACTTATAACCGTTTATACATCTTGTTATTCTCCTTATTGGTATTCTTTGCTTTATTGATGATTTTGAAAAAAACCTCACTCGGCTTGCATGTACGTGCCGTGTCTCAAGACCGTGAGATGGCTAGAGCATTAAGTATAAAAAGTGACTGGGTAGACGCTGCTACCTTTGGCTTAGGGTCAGGTGTTGCAGGTGTTGCGGGTGTAGTTCTTAGCCAACTAACCAATGTAGGTCCTAACTTAGGTCAAGCCTATATTATTGACTCATTCTTAGTGGTTGTCTTTGGTGGTGTTGGGAGCTTATGGGGAACCTTAGTGGCGGCAATGTCGTTAGGTTCAATTAATAAGTTTTTAGAACCTATCACCGGTTCTGTATTAGCCAATATCATTGTATTAGTCGGATTAGTATTGTTTATTCAAAAACGACCTAAAGGCTTATTTCCTCAAAAAGGCCGTGCGTCAGACTAATAGGTAGCTAACATGCAATTATCAACTCTTTTTCAAAAATCCATCACTAAGTTAAGCCATCTACATATTGTCGTTGGCACACTTTTTATCGCTACTTTATACGTTACGGTATGTAACTTGTTTTTTACTGAAGGCTCGTTGCTTCATGTGAGCAACTATACCGTAAGCTTATTAGGCAAGTATTTATGTTATGCCCTTCTCGCGCTAGCCATTGATTTAGTTTGGGGATACTGCGGTATTTTAAGCTTAGGACATGGTGCGTTTTTCACCTTAGGTGGTTACGCCATGGGGATGTATTTAATGCGCCAAATTGGTGACCGAGGTGTTTACGGTAATCCAGATTTACCTGACTTTATGGTATTTTTAAACTTAACAGAACTGCCATGGTTTTGGGCAGGTTCCAGCAGCGTTTGGTGGATGGTTGCCATGGTCTTCATTGGCCCTGGTTTGTTAGCTTACGTGTTTGGCATGATGGCGTTTCGTTCACGTGTCAGTGGCGTATATCTATCCATAATGACACAAGCAATGACTTACGCGCTAATGCTCGCTTTTTTCAGAAATGAAATGGGTTTTGGTGGGAATAATGGCTTGACTGACTTTAAAGAAATTTTGGGTTACTCGCTGCAAAACCCGCATACAAAACTGGCTTTATTTATAGCGACAGCATTTGCCTTAGCCATAGGTTATTTTATCAGTAATTATATCGTTAACTCTAAAATGGGCCGTGTTATTACCGCAACCCGTGATGCAGAGAATCGTGTTCGCTTTGTAGGTTTTAAACCTGAACATTACAAAGTTTGGATATTTGTGGTGTCTGCTATATTAGCCGGTATTGCCGGCGCGTTATATGTGCCGCAAGTTGGTATTATTAATCCGGGTGAATTCTCGCCATTAAACTCTATTGAAATGGTTATTTGGGTAGCTATTGGTGGTCGCTGTACTTTATACGGCGCAATCATTGGCGCCATAGCAGTGAGCTACGCAAAAACACGTTTTACCGCGATCATGCCTGAAGCTTGGTTATTTGGTTTAGGCGGATTATTTGTTTTGGTAACCTTGTATTTACCAAAAGGTATTGCCGGTTTGTTGGCTAACTTATTTGATAAATTATCCATAGTTAAAGTTGATGCCGCTAAAGGTGACATTGATAAAGAAAAAGTCGCTGACGCGGAGATGAAGTCATGATAGTAAATAAAGCAGGTTCGCCACTTTACGCAACCGACAATATAAAACCTGATACTCGTCATGGTGTTATTTTATATGCAGAAAATGTCAGCGTTAGCTTCGATGGTTTTAAAGCCTTAAACGATTTAAATTTATATATTAATGACGGAGAACTACGTTGTTTAATTGGCGCTAACGGTGCTGGAAAAACAACATTAATGGACGTTATTACCGGAAAAATACGGCCTGATACCGGTAAAGTGAGTTTTGGGCAACAAATTGATTTATTACAACTAGATGAGTCTGAAATTGCTCTGGCAGGTATTGGTCGTAAATTTCAAAAGCCAACGGTTTTTGAAGCGTTATCCGTCTTTGAAAATATAGAGCTGAGTCTGGCGGGCGATAAAGGGATATGGACTTCTCTGTTTCATAAATTGTCTGGTGAAGATAAAGACCGTATTGGTGAAATTCTTGATACTATCGGTTTACTAACAGAAGCGCACTACCCAGCAGGCCGGTTATCACATGGGCAAAAACAATGGTTAGAAATTGGCATGTTGTTAGCCGCTAAACCACGTGTGCTTTTAGTGGACGAACCCGTAGCCGGCATGACAGGACAAGAAACTGAACGTACCGCTGAATTGTTAACGTCATTGGCGGGTGAACATTCCGTGATAGTGGTTGAACACGACATGGCCTTTGTTCGTTCTATTGCAAAAACCGTTACTGTATTACATCAAGGTTCGGTGCTTGCTGAAGGCACCATGAGTGAAATTCAATCAAATCCTGAAGTGATTCAAGTGTACCTTGGTGAAGATGGTGATAGCGAACCAAAGCAGTAACGCATACTAATAAAGCACGACAGTAAGAGAATGATTATGATTGAATTAAAAAATGTAAATCAAAAATATGGTGGCACACAAATTCTTTGGGATTTAGATTTAGCCATAAAAAAAGGCTCTCGTACCTGTATCATGGGACGAAATGGCGTAGGTAAAACCACCTTATTAAAAACCATTATGGGCATGTTACCCATTAGCACGGGGTCATTAGTCATTAACGGCCAAGATTGCGTTAAAGCCTCTGTAGAATCACGGCCTGAGTTAGGCATAGGGTATGTGCCACAAGGCCGCCATATTTTCCCGCAATTAACCGTCGAAGAAAATTTAAAACTTAGCCTTAACTGTAAACGCCAAACCAGTAAAACAATTCCTGAACATATTTATGAATTGTTTCCGGTGCTTAAAGAAATGTTACACCGACGAGGTGGTGATTTATCAGGCGGTCAGCAGCAGCAACTTGCAATTGGCAGAGCTTTAGTTCTTAATCCAAATATACTTATTTTAGATGAGCCAAACGAAGGTATTCAGCCAAATATTGTGCAGCTTATTCGTGATGTATTACTGAGGTTAAATGAAGAAAGCGGCATGACAATAATCTTAGTAGAACAAAAATTACCCTTTGCTAGAGCCGTGGGTCAAGCGTTTCATTTAATGGAAAAAGGCCACGTGATAGCATCGGGGCCAATGACTGATTTAACCGACGAATTAGTGGGTAAATATCTAGCGGTTTAATGGCCTAGTATTTGGCAGCTAACTCAACACTATTGGAAATCATTTTAAGGCAACATAGTAGAAATGACACAAAGCACAGCAACCAGTACGGTAATTAACACCATAGCGGCTTCAGCACTAAGGGAGAGTAAAAGCAGGCAGTGGCTCGCCAGTTTAGCGCTCGACTTTAGCTGTACTGCCTTAGGTACTCAGTTGCGCCGAACCCGACGAAATGGCCCTTTAACGGTACAAAAAGCTTTTTATCCGGAAGGAAGAGACTGCGCTCACATCTATTTATTACACCCACCCGCCGGAATCGTTTCAGGTGACGAGTTGCATGTAGAGATTAACCTTGATGACAGAGCACATACCTTAGTCACCACCCCAGGTGCTAATCGCTTTTATCGTGCACGGACAGATGCCAATATTGGCATCTCTAAGCAAATACAAATCACAACGCTCAATGTAAAAAATCAAGCGAAATGTGAAAATTTCCCACAAGAGACCATCGTTTATAATGGCGCTGACGGATTTAATACCGTCGACATTCACTTAACCAATACCAGTGTTTATTTAGGGTGGGATATTACTTGCATGGGCTTGCCTAGCTCTGAACAACTATTTACACAAGGTCAATATAGTCAGTTGAATCGTGTCTTTGTTGAAGGGACATTGCAATATCATGATCGCATTGCCGTCACCGCAAAAAACAACGTATTGCATCATCCTGCGGGATTGGCTGGCAATAGCGTTTTTGCAACCTTCTTAGTGTACGCTCCACAGCAATTAAACAAGTCCCAACGTAAAACAGCGATTGCAGCAATGCGTGCTATTGTCGAAAATAATCAAGCACAAAAACACATTAGCATTACCGATATTGACGGTTTATTAGTCATACGTTATTTAGGTCATCATGCGGAACAATGTAAAAAGTTTTTCCTTTTATTGTGGCAAATAGTTAGACCCTTAACCGTAGAGAAACAAGCGACTCAACCCCGTATTTGGTATACCTAACACAGTAAAATACAATGACTCATTTTAAATGAAATTTAACCATAGCGATAACCGAGAAACTTATGGATTTATTACCGAGAGAAAAAGACAAATTACTAATTTTTACCGCCGCATTATTAGCGGAACGTCGTTTAAATCGAGGGTTAAAATTAAATTACCCTGAAGCGATGGCCTATATTTCAATGGAAATCATTGAAGGTGCACGCGATGGAAAAACCGTTGCTGAGTTAATGGATTATGGCAAAACATTACTCAGCAGCGAGCAAGTCATGGACGGCATTGCCACGTTAATTCCTGATGTGCAGGTTGAGGCAACATTTCCCGACGGCACCAAGCTCGTTACTGTGCATAACCCTATCGTTTAATGGAGTTCAATATGATACCTGGTGAAATAATAACTGCTGAAGGCGTTCATCAGCTTAATGTCGGTTGTGAACCAATAGTCGTTACCGTGGCAAATTCAGGTGACCGCCCCATTCAGATCGGCTCTCATTATCACTTTTATGAAGTAAATCCAGCCTTAAAATTTGACCGCGAAACTTGCAAAGGTTATCGCTTAGACATTACCTCAGGTACCGCCGTTAGGTTTGAACCCGGACAACAACGCGAAGTGACGTTAATTGCGTATCGCGGTAAACGCCGCATATTTGGTTTTCGCGGCGACGTGCAAGGCCACATAGAAGGAAATAGATAACCATGGCTACAATCGATAAACAGGCTTACGCGAATATGTTTGGTCCAACAGTAGGTGACAAGGTTCGCTTAGCTGATACCGACCTGTGGTTGGAAGTTGAACAAGATTTCACCGAATATGGCGAAGAAGTTAAATTTGGTGGCGGTAAAGTTATTCGCGACGGCATGGGGCAAAGTCAGGCGTCATGTTATGCAACCGTCGATTTAGTGATCACCAATGCACTTATTCTTGACCATTGGGGGATTGTTAAAGCCGATGTGGGGATTAAAGACGGGCGTATCGCCATTATTGGTAAAGCGGGCAACCCTGACATTCAAGACAATATAGATATTGAGATTGGCCCAGGTACTGAAGTTATCGCAGGTGAAGGACAAATACTTACTGCTGGCGGTATCGATGCACATATTCATTTTATTTGTCCCCAGCAAGTTGAAGAAGCGCTGATGTCTGGTGTAACCACTATGATTGGTGGCGGAACAGGACCGGCAACAGGTTCTAACGCTACCACGTGTACACCCGGGCCTTGGTATATTCATAAAATGCTACAAGCAACCAATGACTTCCCCATGAACTTTGGCTTTTTAGGCAAAGGTAATACAAGTTTACCGCTTGCCCTAGAAGAGCAAATTGAAGCAGGTGTTTGTGGTTTAAAACTGCATGAAGATTGGGGGACAACCCCTGCCTCTATTGATAACTGCTTATCGGTTGCCGAAAAATATGACGTGCAAATAGCCATTCATACTGACACCTTAAATGAATCAGGTTTTGTTGAAGACACCATTGGCGCTTTTAAAGGCCGTACTATTCATACTTACCATACCGAAGGTGCAGGTGGCGGACATTCACCTGATATTATTCGTGCCTGTGGCGAACCTAATGTATTGCCTTCATCAACGAATCCAACACGTCCATACACCATCAATACCATTGATGAACATTTAGATATGTTAATGGTTTGCCATCACTTAGATCCCTCTATCCCTGAAGATGTTGCTTTTGCTGATTCGCGTATCCGTAAAGAAAGTATCGCCGCAGAAGACGTTATGCATGATTTAGGCGCAATAAGTATGATTGCCTCTGATTCTCAAGCCATGGGACGCGTTGGTGAAATGATCACCCGTACTTGGCAAACAGCCCATAAAATGAAACAACAGCGCGGTCCATTAGCGCCCGATACCGAGCAAAATGATAACTTCCGCCTGAAACGTTATATTGCAAAATATACCATTAACCCTGCAATCAGCCATGGTATCAGTCATGAAGTGGGCTCAATTGAAGTGGGTAAATTAGCGGACTTAGTGTTATGGAAACCGGCATTTTTTGGCATAAAACCCGCTATGATTTTAAAATCTGGCTTTATTGCGGCAGCCCCCATGGGAGATGCCAATGCGTCAATTCCAACACCACAGCCAGTATATTATCGTCCAATGTTTGGTGCGCACGGACTCGCCGCAGCCAAAATTTCAATGACCTTTATGTCTAAAGCGTCGATTGAAAAAAAGGTACCTGAAAAAGTCGGTATGACTCGCATGATTGGCGAGTGTAAAAATACCCGGAATATTGGCAAAGACGATATGATTCATAACAATTGGCAACCCAAAATAGAAGTGGATGCACAAACGTATGAAGTAAGAGCTAATGGCGAATTATTAACGTGTGAACCCGCTACCGAGCTGCCACTCGCCCAACGTTATTGCTTGTTTTAATAAACGTAACAATTAAAACAAGCAATAAAAACACAGGAAAAATCATGATAAAAGTATACGAACGATTGTCGCATTGCCATGAGCCAATCACAGATTCGATCACCTTAGATCAAGAGACCCGTAAAAAAGCACGGATAAAGAGCACCACCGATAAAGGGGCTGATATTGGCATTTTTGTTGAACGTGGTCATCCGTTATTGGTGGGGGAAATTTTAAAAAGTGAATGTGGGCAATTTGTTGAAGTAAAAGGTCAGGCTGAGCCTGTTTCTACCGCAAGTGCTACCGACTGGTTATCGTTTTCCAAAGTGTGTTATCACCTTGGAAACCGCCATACGTCAATGCAAATCGGCGAATTATGGTTACGTTTCAAACCAGATCATGTGTTGGAAGAGTTGGCTGAGAACTACGGTTTAACCGTTGATAAAACACCCGCAATTTTTGAGCCTGAAAGCGGTGCTTATGGCAGTAAATCATCTAAAAACAAACAAAGTCATTCACACAGTAGCAACCACGAACACAGCCATGACCACTCGCATTAATAGCGTATTGCAACAAACTACGCCGCTAAAATTAAATCGGTTGCTGCAATTATGCAGTGCCAATTTACCTGTGGGTGGATTTTCATTTTCGCAAGGTTTAGAGTACGCCATCGACAGTGGTTGGATAAACAATGATAAAGAAACTTATGACTGGGTGGCTTTAACCTTAACACAAGCCATTGCACCGACGGATTTAGCCGTAATAAAACGCCTATATTGTGCATTACAAAACAATAATTTTGATGAATTTAACCAATGGAATCAACTCCTCATTGCCACTAGAGAAAGTAATGAATTTCGACTGGCCGATCTTGCGATGGGTAAAGCACTGGTTAGGTTATTAACCTTGTTAACTTCTGTTGACACCGACCAATATCAAGCCATTTTAGTGCAAAAAAATGTCAGCTTTGTTAGTGCTTTTACCGTGGCAGCCCATTTATTTGAATTAGACCTACATTATGCACAAAGTGGATTTTGCTGGACCTATATTGATAATCAGGTCGCGGCAGCAACCAAATTAGTACCGTTAGGACAAACTCAATCTCAAAATCTGTTATTTGAATTAACGGAACAAGTTGAGCGTGCTATGCATATTGCTAATGAATTACCCGATGATGAAATTGGTGCCAGTCTGCCTCATTTAGCCATGGCAAGTGCTTGGCACGAAACACAATATACGCGTTTATTTAGGAGTTAAAATTAGTCACTCGCTTTAGGGACTAAGCGTAGTTAATCAGTAACAGATAGTTTAAAAAATAATGTAACTGTTCACCACCGAGCCGCGATGCTTGACAGAGGGCTCTTCGAGCCGACACAGAGACTTTGTTATGTTCAGTGTCGTGCGTTAACACCTCGGTGCTCTCTGTGGTAAATATTTCTAAGCTGAATAAATACAAAATAATTAACAAAAGGTCATATCATGATGAATAAAAAACAAGTATTACGCATAGGTGTTGGCGGCCCCGTAGGCTCAGGTAAAACCGCTTTATTACGCAACTTATGTTCAGCACTCAGTAACCGATACAACATGGCTGTTGTCACTAACGATATTTATACCCGAGAAGACGCTGAGTTTTTGACAAAAAACAATGCCTTAGCTGAAGATCGTATTATTGGGGTAGAAACAGGCGGCTGTCCACATACCGCGATTAGAGAAGACGCGTCAATGAACTTAGCCGCGATTGATGAATTACAAGAACGTCACCCTGATTTAGATTTTGTACTCGTTGAAAGTGGTGGCGATAACCTCAGTGCGACATTCAGCCCTGAACTGTCAGATTTAACGCTTTATGTGATTGATGTATCTGCAGGTGATAAAATTCCACGTAAAGGGGGTCCCGGCATTACTAAATCTGATTTATTAATTATTAATAAAATTGATGTTGCTGACTTAGTTGGCGCTTCACTTGAAGTCATGGACAGAGACACTAAAAAAATGCGCGATGACAGACCCTTTATTTTTAGCAATATGAAAACGAAACAAGGCCTTGCTGAGATAATTAACTTTATTGAAAGCGAAGGCATGTTAACCGTATAGGTTTTATACATTTATACTTAGTAAAAATCACATAGCACATAATAAGCATCAAACAATTATTGGAGATAATAATGAAATTTTTAACGTATATCTTAGCTTTTATTTTTAGCGTACAAGCGCAAGCGCATAACGACCATTTTTTAGGTGAAAGCATCGGCCACGATGTGATACACACCGTTTTATTCTTTTTACTGGTTGCGGTTACCGTAACGGGTTTTAAATGGCTAAGAAAAAAAATGAAAGCATTGTAAATTTAGGAGTATAGCTAACAGCAGGTGCCGTTAGCTATACTATTTGGACACGTAAAATTTATGAACACGCCGCTAAAGCTAAATCTATTCAGGTAGCGCGTACCATTAGTCAAAAAGGCCATAAGCGTAAAAAAGTGGCTGAATTGTTGGCGTTATATAAATAAATTACCAGTAGGCTAGTGACGGCACTCGAAACTAGTTAGCCGGTATTACCAAGCTAACCACGGCAATTAAACCAACAATAAAAATAATAACACTGATAATGCCGACAATAATAAAGTGGCTTATCTTTCCTTGGCTAAAATCTTTTTCTCTATTTTTGTTACTTTGCACGCCAAAAAAGGCAGCAGCAACGCTTTTAAAGGTGTCTTTAAGTGAAGGCGTTTTATCAGTCATTTAGAATTAACTTAGCTTAACAATGAATACCTAATGAAAACTATAATGCAAAAGCTCAACTAAATCTAAAAAATGTAGGTGTGCTGATTTTTTATCGTTGGCAAACCAAGATAACCAACTTTTATTTTGCATATAAGCGGCATTGCACGGGTGGTTGCTATGGTTCATTGGCAGGTTTGACTCAACAGCCATGCATGAGTCAAGTAAATCAGTTTGATCATTGAAAGTATGACCACTTAAATTAAGGGTAACCGTTAAGGTTAGGGTTAGGGTTAATGCGAAAGCAAAAGTTGTTAATTTTGTCATCATCCGTTTTGACATTTGAATCTCCATTTAAATTAAAAACAACGAAAAGGGCTAATTGGTCATAGTGTAACCAATTAGCCCTTTATTGTCATTTATCTTTTAGAATGATTTGCTAATGCTAAAAACTAATGTTTCATCGCCTTCGCCTGTTTCAACATCTAGTTCTTTAGAGTTAACAATTACAGCAACACCTAAGTCAAAACCTGAAACATCAGTACCATAGCCTACTTCAAGGTAGTCACCGTCAAAATCTTTACCCCAAGTACCATAAGTGGCATAAAAGCCTTCGTACTCAGCAGTTAATGATAAAAAGTCATAATCAGCTTCAACAATACCTAATGCAGCATCTTCGTCATGCTCACCAACGTTATATGATAATGAAAAGAAGCTATAAGATGCGCCTAGATTTACTTCGTTGTATGCAGAGTCAAAATCACCTGTGTATTGGTATGAAGTAAAACCAACGCTATAACCGAAACCATTATCAAGTTCATTACCGTAGCTGCCGTAAAGGTCAATTTCTAAACCGTCTTGTACGTCTGCAACCCAAGTACCAACAGAAAAGTTGCCATTTTCATAATCAACACCTGCGCTAGCAGTTGCGGTAGTAGTTTGCGCTATACCACGGAAAAAGTATTGTGAAACAACGGCGGCGTTAGCACTAAGTCCTTCAACAGCAGAGGCTTGCGTTGATATAAATACTGAACTGGCTAATAGTGAAGTAAGTGTAAGGCTTAATAGTGATTTTTTCATGTTTCTCTCTTTAATTATTATAAAAAATTGAACCTAGTACCCATAAAGCAAAGATGATGCCCTAGTTAGGCTAAGTATGAATTCTTATAAAAATTCATTGTTAAACAGTTGATTATGTTTTTATCTCTGCTGAATTTAATCGCATAATGTTGCCGAAACGCGCTAAAATGGTGCGCATTTAAATTTATTGTGCAAATAAAGTGCAATGTTTTTTATGACTTTTATGTTTTTCTAAAATGCAGTGATACTCGCATTTACAGTTGTCTTGGGTATAATACCCGCATCTTTTTTTATTGAGCCTAAGTGATGTCCTCTTTTTTAATTGCCCCTTCTATTTTATCCGCCGATTTTGCTCGTTTAGGCGATGATGTTGCCAAGGTTTTATCTGCAGGTGCAGACGTCGTTCACTTTGATGTTATGGACAATCATTTTGTTCCTAATCTTACTTTTGGGCCTATGATTTGTCAGTCGTTACGCGATTACGGTATTACAGCCCCCATTGATGTACATTTAATGGTGAAACCTGTCGATAGCTTAATTCCCCAATTTGCTAAAGCCGGTGCCGACATTATTACTTTTCATCCAGAAGCGAGTGATCATGTTGACCGTACCCTACAGCTAATTAAAGATCATGGTTGTAAAGCTGGCTTAGTATTAAATCCTGCGACACCGCTACATTACTTAGACTTTGTTATGGATAAATTAGACGTTATTTTATTAATGTCAGTGAATCCGGGCTTTGGTGGACAATCATTTATCCCAACCACGTTAGATAAATTGCGTTTAGTCAAAGAAAGAATTAACCAAAGCGGCCATGATATTCGCTTACAAGTTGATGGTGGCGTGAAGGCGAACAATATTGCTGAAATTGCTGCTGCTGGTGCCGATATGTTTGTTGCCGGCAGTGCGATATTTTCACAAACCGATTACAAGGCCGCTATTGATGAAATGCGCGCAGAGTTAGCAACAGTGTCGAAGTAAGCTTAACTAAAGTTAGGTAAAGTTAAAATTTTTAAGGTAAAAAATACCGTTAAAGGAAAGAAATGAGTAAACCTATTGTATTAAGTGGCTGTCAGCCATCAGGTGAATTAACCATTGGCAATTATTTAGGCGCATTAAAGCAATGGGTCAATATGCAACCTAGCCATGAGTGTTATTACATGCTGGTGGATCAGCATGCGATTACTGTTCGTCCTAAAGCCGAAGACTTACGTAAAGCGACGCTAGATGGTTTAGCGCTTTATCTTGCTTGTGGTGTCGATCCACAGCAAAGCACTATTTTTATTCAATCTCACGTACCAGAGCATGCGCAGCTGAGTTGGGTATTAAATTGCTACACGCAAATGGGCGAGCTAAATCGCATGACGCAATATAAAGATAAGTCGCAAAAATCTGAAGCGAATATGAACGCAGGGTTATTTACTTATCCGGTACTCATGGCGGCTGATATTTTGTTATATGGTGCTGATACTGTGCCTGTTGGTGATGATCAAAAGCAGCATTTAGAATTAGCGCGGGATATTGCCACTCGTTTTAATAACCTTTATGGTGATATTTTTACCGTGCCAGACCCTTTCATTCCAAAGGACGGCGCGCGAGTAATGAGTTTACTTGAACCGACCAAGAAAATGTCGAAATCAGATACTAATCCCGGTAACTTTATTGGTTTGTTAGAAGAGCCGAAAAAAATTGCCAAGAAAATAAAACGTGCCGTGACCGACTCTGATGAGCAAGCGCGTATTTATTATAATGTGGCAGAAAAGCCCGGCGTGTCGAATTTATTATCTTTGCTGTCATGTGCTACCGGTAAATCAATTGCTAGCCTAGTGCCAGAATATGAAGATAAAATGTATGGTCATTTAAAAGGTGATGTTGCTGACGCGGTTGTAACCATGTTGGAGCCTATTCAAGCTAAATATCATCAGTACCGTGCCGATCACGCTTTTCTTGAACAAGTGATGAAACAAGGTGCTGAAAAAGCGTCGCTTCGTGCCAGCAATATATTAACTTCAGTGTATGACGCGGTAGGCTTTATTCCGCGCCCATAGTTACAGGCACAAGTTAAAAGCGGCGAGTTACTATGTTCGTAACTCGCGGCTGGTAACTTACCTATTCCTTTAAAGCTCTTTTCTTAGTTTTATCAAAAAGCTTACTGCTGTCTGCAATAAATTCATCAACACTACTACTTTGTGCCAGTAAAAAACTTGGCATCATAATAGTGGCATTATATTGCGGTCTAGGATTAAACTCTGGCTTGTTACTATACTGCACTAGATAACCACCACCAAAGAGCAGCATAGTAATGCTTGCGGCAACAATAATGCGACGTCTGGCAGTCATGTGAAAACCAATATAGCCATTTAACCAAAACAAACTGAAAGCTAACGCGACAGAAATTAACATCACTAATAAAGGTAATACCGAGTTGCTAGCGCTATTAAAGGCAGCAATACTTTCTAACACATCACTGAACCACATAAGGTTAAAGAAGGCGAAACTCACCCCAAGTTGTGCCATCATCCGCGCATCTTGCTTGCTTAAATGGGAAACCAGTGCAACGCCTGCTGGCCATAAGGCAAAACCTAGTGCCATACCGATAGCAGGAACGAAGAGTTGGCTGAAATTAACCTCTACTGGCTTGTTTAGATAGAAAATTCCGCCAGCAATTAAGGTAAAAAATACCATACTCAAAAATAGCGCTACCGGGTGACGCATTAAATCGATAAAGCTTTCAAAAGGGCTAAAAGCAAGAGTAGGGGCAACTTTATGATCACTAAAAAGTATGCGTAATTGGCTTTTACCTAAGCTAATAATGTCGCCGTTGTTTATTTTATGTTGATTGGCATTATGTTTTTGCTGCTTTGGATTTTCAACAAAAGTGCCATTAACGGTTTGGTGATCCGTAATGTGCCAGTGACCCTCAACAAATTCTAGGCTGAGATGACCGGGACAAATATGAGGATCAGAGATTATAATGTCATTATGATAATCTCTGCCTATATGTATTTGTTTTTTGGTTAACTTATGGCGATGCAGCAGTTTATGACCCTTGCTGATTTCTTCAATGATAATCTCGGTTGTCATTTCTTCAGCGGCGATATTTTTCAGTTCCATATCCTCTATTTCTATATTCTCTGCTTCTATACTCTCTGTTTCTATGTAGTCTACTGCCATGACACTGCCTCCATAAATTTACGGGTAAAGGCTAGGGCATTGGCTTGATTAATACCGGCGATGGTAAAATGGCTTACTAATGCTTGCTTATCTTTATCAACAGAAGCACTTAAGTAAAGTACATCAAATAAGTCAGGAAATTTTTTATAAGCGCGGGTACAAAAAATACTTTTATTGTTAATGGCTTGGTTATCTGGCATCACTAAGTCATGGTGACATTGATATTCGGTGACATTATCTTTACCGGCACGGTTACCTGCGCCAGCTCGAGCAATTTGTTGTTGGTATAGATGGTAAAATTTGTTAGCGCCAATATTTTTGGCCTGCATAGTACGAAATTCAATTTCCATTGAACCAGTAAAAAATCGTGACGACAGGTAAGTATTTTCATCCAACGAGCAGTTGGCGACAGCGGTTAAAATAAGAGCGTCGGCTTTATCCGCATTTGAATCCCCCCAACAGCGAATAAAAGGTACGTCAATAATAGGAATGCTGCCTTGCTCACCAAGCTTTTTAGCCTGCCATGTGCTACTGAGAATTTCAGTCATTAGCTTGTCTTGATTAGCAGTTAACTGTTGTGCCATTTGCGCTTCAATAGACTCAGGTGGTATTTGTAGGAAAGCTTGGTATAAATTAACTAACTTATCGTGTGGCACTAAAAAACCAATGGAATTACCTGATGTTGCCACATTAACACCGACCACTTCCGCTTGTTTATTAACAACAGGGCCGCCACTCATGCCGGAATTAATTGAGCCAGTAAAATGAATACGTTCATTAAATGATTCTTTTTTTAAGCCATTGTAAGTGCCGGGCACAACAATCATGCCTAAATCATGGGGATTACCTAGTGAGAATAACTGCTCACCTTTATGGGGGGCACTTTGTGATAGCTGAAAAAAGGCCATATCTTGCTCAACATCACGTCTAACTAAGGCTAAATCGTTAATAACGTCGACACTTTTCAGTGTTAAACGTCCCTTGTTACCTTGATTGTCTAAGTATTCAATTCGATATTTTTTAGGATGCAAAGCATAGCTTGAAATAACATGATAGTTAGTGGCGATAATGCCATCTTTGCTGATTTGAAAGCCTGAACCAATAGAGGATTTTTCACCACTGGCTTTGTCTATTAATTTTATTTGATAAAGAGACGGTTTCAATTGATTAAATAGTTGCTCTGCTTGTTCAGTGGCATAACTACTACTGCTTAGTAAAACGCTTAGCCAAAAAAAGACTAAGCTAAAAAAAGCTTTCATTTACATTCCTGTTAAAAAATTACCATCCTATTGTGCCACTGTCTGCGTAGTATACCAAGTTGATTAAGTTCTGAGTTGGGAAGAAATTTAATCAAATTGGTATTTATCACTTAACATTTTGTAATAAAATTTTTGTCTTACTTGCGCTATATCAAATGAGGCTGTTTTACCCGGTGATCAATTGTCGCGTATTGGCTATTTCCTTTTGTTTTAAATAACTTCAGCCGTGAAAAAATGAGGGTAATATTTTGATTACAATACAAAATATTACCCATCTAAATCCGCTTTCGCGACATTATGTCACACTGCAACAACTCAAAAATATTTTATCATAGCGTTAATCTTAATAATCGAAAAAACACCACGTGATGAATACAAAAATAAAAATATCCCTGCTGTCCCTTATTGTTAGCCAATATTGTGGTTCTGTATATGCGGAAACACCTTTTGTAGCCGATGACGATGATGGTTTTGAACGAATTACCGTCACCGCAACGCGCCAAGAGTCTTTAGACACAGACTTAGCCATGTCAGTAAAAGGCGTAGGTAAAGATGAATTAGCACTTGATAATGGCCAACATGTTGCTGAATCATTGAACAGTATTTCAGGGGTGTTAATTGACCAACTTTCTGGTGGTCAAGGTCATAAAGCCGCCATCAGAATGCCAATGAATACTGGTGGTTACTACTTATACTTACAAGATAACATTCCCCTGCAATCAGCGGCCTTTTTTAACCATAATGCCTTGTGGTGGTCTAGCTTTAATTCCAATGTGGCGCGCATGGAAGTACTAAAAGGTGCTGGCACCGCACTTTACGGCTCAGGCGCAGTAGCTGCGACAGTAAATATTTTATCGGCAGATGTTGCGCAGGCGCCAGAAACCAGTATTGATTTGATGCTAGGTGAAGACGAGTACACTAAAGTACAAGCCAGTCATAGTAATAAAATATCTAACACACAGGGCTTTCGAGTGTCAGGATCGTATTTAAAGAATGACGGCTGGCGTGATCACACCGGCTCTGAACGTGGCGAGTTAACTTTCCGTCATGAACTTGATTTAGGCGATAATGAGCGCTTAGTGACCTCGTTTATTGCCTCAGATCTCGAACAAGAAATGGCTGCTAGTCTAACAGAAGATTTATATTCAAATGATAAGACTAATTCAGGGCTTTCAGACACTGTTTTAGCCAGCGATCCATTGCGTAAAACACAGTATATGCGCCTTGCAACGCAGTGGGATAAAACGGTTGGTAATAACTTTTACTCGCTTATTCCTTACTATCGTTATCGTACCAATGACTATACGGCTACTTGGAACGAAAATATGCCAAAAGTAGAGTCTGAAGTGCAAACCTTAGGTTTATTAGCCCTAGCCAATTTTGAACACAACAGTAATAGCGAAACAACAACAGGTATAGATATTGAATTGACCGAAGGTGAGCAACTGTCTTACCAACCACTTGACTTTACTACCACAGGTTGGGGGGCTGATACCTTTGTTAAGGGCGAAAAATTCTACGATGACACCACGCAATTTATCAGTATATCTCCTTATATCCAGCACAAACGTAGCTTAACTGACAAGTTAGATTTAACCTTAGGTGCTCGTTATGACTATGCAAAGTATGACTTTGATAATCACTTAGGGGTTTATGGTGATATTGGTCATGGCAAAATAAGCATAGCAAACAGAAGTGATGATTTTAATCACTTTAGCCCTAAAGCAAGCTTGAACTATCATTTAACCGCAGACAGCAGCGTTTATGTGCGTTACGCCAATAGTTTCCGTTTACCTACTGCGGGTAGCATATATCATTTAACTACAAAAGATGATGGCGATGCAGAAGCGGTTGACCCAGAAACGTCTGATACTTTTGAGCTAGGTTATAAAGCCAACTGGAAAACAGTTTCTTTTGATACTGCGGTTTATTATATGGATGTTGATGACGGTATTGTTCATGCCTATAACGATGATGGTCAACGTTATTTAACTAATGCTACGCGCGTTATCCATAAAGGCATTGAAGCCTCCATTTCATGGCAGATTAATGAGCAGCTAAATATTAGTACCGCTTATAGTCAATCAAAGCATGAGTTCGATGAATATGAAGATCTTGCTGGTAATGAAATGGCAGCGGCACCCGATTATATTGCTAATGTGCGTGTGCGTTATATGCCGGCTTTTCTGCAAGGCTTTACTGCTATGTTAGAGCTACAATCTATTGGTGAATATTGGCTAGACGATGATAACAGCCAAGATGATGAGGGTAATGACCGCATTGAAGAGGGTTATACTATTGGTAATTTAAAAGCGCGCTACCAAGTCTCTGAGCAGTTTGCACTTCATGCCAGAATATTAAATGTTTCTGATGAAGAATATGCGCAAGAAGCCTCTTATCGATATGGTAAAACCAAATTTTCGCCAGGTGCGCCAAGAACAGCCTATATTGGCTTAAGCTATAAGTGGTAAAGGAAAATTATGCCGACATTGATTTATAAATCATTATTTTTGACTGTGTTTGTTTCATTGCTGCTTAGTGTAAACAACAGTGTTGCCGCAGAGCATAATCATCAATCAGCATCAGTAACAGCAGCACTAACAAAGGAAACGCCAGCAAAAATGGCGCAAACTGTACCTTGTGCAGAAACAAATATAGTTTGTGCGAAAACGGTTACCTCAGCGTTTGCGCCCAATGGTGACTTATGGCGATTGTGGGCGATAAATGCGAGTTTGTATTTTCAAATATCAACGGATAACGGCTTAACATTTTCAGCCAGTAGTCGCATTGCCATTGATAAAGAAAAAATATCTGCTCGCAATGAAAATCGGCCGAAAATAGCTTTCGACAACTATCAAGGTGTTTATGTGTCATGGGCATCACCAAAAGAGAAGAAATATAGCGCAGATATACGTTTTAGCTATTCTAGTGATTACGGCAAAACCTTTACTAAGCCAGTAACGGTTAATGACGACAACCTGCTGACAGGTCATAGTTTTAATGAAATGCTGGTGACGGATGAAGGTGATATCAGTCTTGTTTGGCTTGACTCTCGCTTAACTTATCAACTGCGAAAAGAAGGAAAGCCAACCAATGGTTCAGCATTGTATCTTGGTAAAGCTAATTATAGAAAAAGTGATCTAGGTTTTTCAAATGAGCAGCTAGCAAATAATACCTGTGTTTGTTGTCGCATTGCCATCGATTATAACAACCAAGGTGAATTAGCAATATTTTGGCGACATATTTATGGCGATAATATTCGCGAATTTGCTTTGCTAACACTTGCTAACGGCGAAAAGGTACAACAGGTGCCTTATCAAATCAGTTACGATCATTGGAAAATTAACGGCTGCCCTCATCAAGGTGGCGCCATCAGTATTAATGAAAATAATCGCTACCATTTAGTGTGGTTTAATCAGGGGGATGTTGGTAAAGGTATTTTTTATGCATCAAGTCATGATCAAGGAAAATCGTTAACCAAACCAATATCTGTTGGTGTGCAAGCCGCACAAGCAGCGCACCCACACTTGAATACGAATGGCAATAATATCGACATTGTCTGGACGCAATTTAATGGCACGGAGCATGAGTTATGGCATCAGCGCTCACCAAATAATGGTAAATCATTTAACAATGCTGTGTTGCTGGCAACTGCCACTGAAGGCTCTGATAGGCCATTCATTATTAAAAACGGCAAGACCAGTTATGTGTCATGGCATCGCCCTAAACAAGGTCATTGGGTACAGGCCTTATGAAGTTTTTGAAAAATATCCACGGTGTTTTACTTGTTGTTTGTTTACTTTTTGCTGGCAACGCTAAGGCAAGTTCCATAGAATTTAATAAACAGCAATTGGCTACGATTAAAACACAAAACATGGGTAAGCAATGGCTAATGTTGTTGTGGTCAGTTGATTGCCCGCCTTGTTTTAAAGAGCTGGCGATCATTCAACAACTGCAAAAGCAACATAATGACTTAGCCATAGTGATTATTAATACCGATGCTAATGATGAAATCAATGCCGAGCGTGATGACATTATTAAAAAATTTGAATTAAGCCGTTTGAGCAATTTTCATTTTATTGACGGTAAGGGCGCTCAAAGTCGCTTTCTTATTGATGCCAGTTGGTACGGTGAATTACCACGCAGTTACTTTATTGAAAGTAATGGTAAATTTCACGGTAAAAGTGGCTTGGTTAATCAAGCAATGTTAAGACAATGGTTACTGCAATAACATTGATAAATTAAAAATCAACCAAGCAATCAATTAATACGGACTAATATCCGACAACTTGACAATATGTTGCGTGAAAATACTACCCTCAACGTCTTTTAACCGTAAAGTGATGGTGGGATCGTTAAGCTGCCAGTCAATGAGTAATTCACCGTAGTTTACCTTACTGGTAAAATCACCCACACGATGTTTATTAGGGCTAACATCTTTCCATTCTTGCGTTAAACCTGAGCTGGTGACTTCCCACAGCGGGTAATCTAATGTCGATGATACTTTCGATATTTCCCCCCAATGAGTATCACCACTGATGATCAACACACCATTTACGTTATGTTTTTTGATGAGCGTAAATAATCGTTTTCGATCCTCGGGAAAGTTCGCCCATGACTCCCAACCGGTAAATTCAGGTAACAGCTGTAAACTTGAAGCTATTATTTTTATCGCCGAAGGTTTTTTCAATTCAGCTTCTAACCACTGCCATTGCTCTTCCCCTAACATTGACGCCTTTTTAACTGTGCTAGGTGAATAGGGACCCATGTTTTTAGGTGAACGTTTAAGGGCATAATCCAGTTTAGAAACATGATTTAAGGTGTCTCTGTTCCAACGTAAGTCGGGTAAAATAACCTGTACTTTTTGTGCATCCGTACCGTACATATACGAGGTATATATGCCTGTTTTACGCGTATAACGTGCCGAACTTTTAGGCTCTTGCCAAAAGTCTAGCATTAACTTTCGAGAGGCTTCCTTTTCAGGATATTCTGCACCGGCATCATTTTCACCGTAATCATGATCATCCCAAATGGCGATGGTGTCAGTATTTTTACGTAATGTTTTAATGCCTGATATATTGCCTAAGCGTTCATACTTATCCGCAAGCTCTTGCATGCTTTCGGTATCGCCATAAACGTTATCACCTAAAAAGATAAATAAATCCGCATTCTCTTTATTAATAGCGTCTAAAATCGGCATACTTTTATCTTGATGACTACAAGAGCCAAACAGTATTTTTTCTACTTTTGCTTGCGCTGAAAACATGCCAAAAGTACAGCTAATAACAAGCAACACCGTTAAACTTGAACTTCTCATTAGAAAACTTCCTCAATTTTCTTCCCTATTTCGGGGTTAAAGGCATGAGGGTCTTCGCCTAATAACGTTAACGCCGTGGCGGCAATTTGATTTTGCTTAATTTCGCTGTCAGTAATGACTTGTCCTTTTGCCGCTATACCTGCGCCCATAGCCGCAAACCAAATATTTTCAGAGCCAATGACTCCTTTAGGAAAAGTATCTAAATTTTTCATGTACTCTTTTACTGCATCTTCAGAGGCATGATGCTGCCAGTCATTGGCATTGCTGCCGCGGCCATGATCTGTGGTGATTAATAACACTGTGTTATCTTTATATTCAGGCGTGGTTTGAATGGTATTCCATAAGTCTTCAATAAATTTATCTGTTTGATGAGCCGAACTTAAGTAACTGTCATAATGACCGTCATGGGCAAAATCATCGGTTTCTCCAAATGAAATAGTCATCACTCTGGGTTTTTGGTTTACTAAATAATCTTTAGCAAAGCGATAAGTAAAACTATCTAATCTGACATTGTGCCATGGGCTAGGGATTTCCTGCTGCATAGTATTAAGTAGCTTCATTTCATTAGATAGAGGGTAACCTTGAGCGGGCATAAATCCGGCATTAACATGCATTTTATTACGGTCAACATTAAAAATAGCGGGAAAAACATCCCAGCTGCCAAAAGCGGCAAGTTTATGGTCAAATGACTCTTGGTTATTTAACCATTCAATAAATGAAACATGCGGATTAGGCACTTTTTCATTGCTGTTTAGCTTAGGGTCGGCAATGCCAGTAAATATTTCACTGTAACCCGGATATGAAAAGTGCCAGTTATTGGATACCGACATGGTTGAGCCTAACTTTCTATTACCGATAACAACACCTTCTTTCGCGATGGTATTCCAGAAAAACGGCATTAACAGTTGGCGACGCTTTGCTTCGTTGTCATGCCAAAAATGCTCTTTAGTGTCGCTTGATTTACGTACAAACTTTTCATTATCAAGTAAATTAATGTCAGCGCCACCAAAAAGCTCCTGCCAACGTAAACCGTCGATGGTAATTAATATTAAGTTCTTGGCGCTGTTAGCTTTTGAGTGAGCTGTGGCCGTTGTGCCAGCCTCAGCCAAAGAAATAGCGCTTATGAATAGTAAGGCGATGAGTAGATATTTAGACATGTTGCTAACCAATTTATAGAGTTTTTAAAAGTGAAATAACCAAGCAAAGAGTATTTGCTTGGTTATCATTAGGTATGCTTTTTACTGATTACGGTTAGAAATTAACAGTAAATGTCATTGATGCGGTACGAGGTGCGCCAATGAAGAAGGTTTCACCATTACCTGTACCCGTAGATAGGTAATCTTCGTCTGTTAAGTTGTTAACAACAAATGCTAAATCAAATGATTTGAAAACATTGCTGTCAATGGCTGCAGAGTAACCAGCATTAAAATCAACAATAGTGTATGAATCAGCATCGCCACGCTCGCCAGTATATTTAACAGAAAGACCAGCACGGAAGCTTTCAAACGTATAGTTGGTAGACAATACAAACATATCATCAACAGAATCAACTACTTTATCTCCAGCTTCGAAGCCAGGAGCATTGCCCACATAAGTTGAATCATTGTTAGTGTATGATGAGTAAATATCCCAATTATCGTTAAAGCGATAGCTAGCACTTAATTCAAAGCCGTCTGACTCGATGCCACCAACATTTAAGTAAGTACCGTTGGTACCTATGGTGTAATCAATACCTGAGGTATCACTACCCGGAGCAATGAAGGTGATGCGATTATCAAAGGTAATTGTGTAGTAAGTTGCAGAGAAATTAAGATTGTCATTGCTATAACGAATACCTACATCAATATTTTCAGCAGTTTCTGGCTCTATTTCACTCAGTGCTGACGCATCACGCTCTAAAACACCGTCTTTAATGGCTGCGAAGTTTTCACTGTAACCAGCAAATATTTCCACGTCGTTATTTATTTGATAAACGGCACCGGTGCTAAACAAAACATCCGAGTCACTATTTACTTTACCGGTAACTGCTTTGGCAAAATTGTCATACTTTTCTATATCAACAAAGTACTTTTGCACACCAACATTGACGCTAAGGTCACCAAAATCAAGCGTGTCTTGAGCATATAGTTTTAAGGTATCTGTTTGGAAACTGTTGCTATATTGTGTCCAGTAAGGAGTTGAATCAAAATGATGGTAAACACGGGCATCAACTACTTTGTGCCAATCACGTGATTCATCACGGTCGGCAGATTCAGACCATAAACCCAGGGCAATATCGTTAATGCCAATTGACCAATCAAAGTTAGCGGTTACGCCTATACGTTCTTTTTCATAGTGAGTGTGACGGTATGACATCACAGGAATAGCGCTCTGGTCGTAACAAGAAGGCGCTAAACCAGGGCCTGAATTCCAAGGCCAAGATAAGTTGTCAGTACAACCATCAGCAGGTGCCAATGGATTACCTAATTGGTCGGTAAACCCATAAGAACCTGCAATGGTGCCACCTTCTGTGGTTGGGTTACCTTGCTCATCAACCGCCGCTACTAAATAAGGTGGGATCCAGTCACCACGACCTTCATTTTTGTGTATATAAGGTGTGATTTGGAAGTGCATGTTTGATGAAATATCGTATTCAAACTTCACATAACCTAAGGTATTTTCACGTAATGTTGACCAGCCTTCAGCAAACATTTGATCAAAATGAGGAATGCCAGTCCAATTCCAAGTTAATTGATCCCAATCAGGGGTTTGTTCAAACTGTTCTTTACTGACTGAGTTGTAGTTATCTTCATCGGCATCATCATAAGACAGACGGCCAGTAATATTTAAGTTACCTAATTCAGTGATAAACTTAAATTCGGCATGCTCTCTAGTCATACCACCGTTAGAGCCTTCACCTACCCAACGGCTCGTTGACGTTGATGAATAGCTAGCATAAGCATAAGTATTATCAAATATTTTGCCGGTATCATGGCGAACAAAATAGCGTGTCGCATCATGATCACCGTTAGTGAAAGCAAATTTAGTACTTTTTTCAAATGCTGGCATGGCACTAACAAAGTTAAAGGTACCGCCAAGTGCTTCTAACGACGCTGAAGAAATATCTGAAGTACCCTGTGAAACCTGAATAGTCTCTAGGTTTTCCGAATCAATATAACGGTTTGCCTTAGCGCCACCACCGTAGTTAGAGCCACCATTTGGAATACCGTCAATGGTCATACCTAATTGTTGTTGGTTACCGTCAATAGTAAAGCCACGCATGGTAATAGAGGTAGACCAATCATCACCACCAAAGGCATCGCCTTCATTGATACTGATACCGGGTAAGTTGTCCATCATAGCTAATACACTAGATATGCTGGATTGTTGCTGTGCCATCTTTACGTCAATCTCATGATTAGCATGAGATAATTTTTTGGCAACCACAGAAACTTCTTCCATGGTGCTTTCTTCATTGACCACGTCTTCTGCAATAGCATTAAATGCAAATGTTGACGATATAGCTAAAGCAATTAAACTTTTTTTAGGTGCGTTGTACATAAGTATCCCTTAAGAACATATTTTAAGTATTTATAATGTGCGGCAGTATGGTTTTAAAATATGACAGAACAGCTTGAAAATAATGACTTTTCCGTTAAGAAAATGTGTCACTTTTATTAATCACGACGAGTTTGTAAACTCGTATTTTTAAATGCCGACATGAAAAACCGAGCGATACCTTTGGAGAAGAACTTGCTGACATCATTCTGAGAGTCTTAGACATCGCCCATTGGCAAGGGATAAATATTGAAGCAGAAATCGCGGCAAAAATGCTAAAAAATGAGCAGCGTGGCACCAGAGGAAGAGAGAAGTAATCATGGCTTGAGTTTAACATTTTTTATTTATCGTCTTTTCAAGATAAATGAAAGCCTGTAAGTTATGGTCATGATATTAGTTAAAAAAGTAAGGGAATATAATGAGTGATAGTTTAAACGAGCAACAAGCAGAAAAATACCTGCTGTCAAAACCCGAAACGTCTTTGTATTATCCTTTTGGTGACGATATAAAAGTATTTAGAGTGAAAAAGAAAATGTTCGCGACCATAGCACTGGGTCAAACGGCAAAAAGCGCGCAAGTAGCAGATACGGTGAAAAAACATTATTGGATGAACTTAAAATGTGATCCCGACGAAGCAGTAATGCTCCGTGATATTTTTCCTGCTGTTATTCCTGGCTATCACATGAATAAAGCCAACTGGAACAGTGTCATTCTCGACGGCTCAATTCCCATGGGTGAGATTGAGCGGATGATGGATAATTCATATTTATTGGTGGTCAGTAAAATGACCAAGAAAGATCAGCAATCGATCTTAGTACACCTATAAGCAGAGTTTAGCTTGTTAAATGTAGCTCATATTTCATTTGTTGATGTAAAACACGCACGATAAAAATATCGTTTTTACGAACTTTAAAATAAACAGCGTGTTTTCTAAATAAATATCGAAAATATTCTTTTCTAATATCTTCAACTTTATGTGCTAAATCCGGTTGGCTTGATAGCATGATAAAGCACTCTTCAAGTTCTGATACATACGACTCAGCTTGGCTTAAATTGAAGTTTTTATATGTGTATTGAAAAATACTAGCGAGATCTTTTGATGCTTTGTGGGTGAGGGTGTACTTAGTCATTCGCTATAATTTCTTTCTGTTCATTAATAATATCAGCAACCGTTAATGAACTTTCACCACTCATTTCACCTTCAATTAAAGCCATTCGTATCGCTTCTTTTTCACTTTGATTATGACGAATTAGATCTCTAATGTAATCACTAGCGTTGGCAAAGTGACCACTTGTGACCTGTGAATCAATCCAATGTCGCATTTCGTTTGGGATAGAAATATTCAGTGTTGCCATTATCAGTCCTAATAAGTTTATAGTTATACTGTTAAGATACAAATAATTATGGCATATATTGGCAATGTTTGCCATTAGCTTGATTTTTAAATGGTTTAGTAGCGCTAACGTTTATATGATTAAATCTTCTTGTAATTCGATCATTATAGAAGGCTCAATCCCCATGGGTGCTTCTTGTTCATGAAAAGTGAACGCATGATGGATAGTTCTTATCTATTGGTGGTGAGTAAAATAACTAAGAAAGATCAGCAGTCAATCCTGATACATATTTAGCAATAAGGTCTTTAGCGCGTATTGAGAAGTCTATTTTAACATGAGATAGTTTGCCTAGGTCACTTGTACACCCGTTAGTTGTCTCAATTAAACCAGCAACTAACTTAAGAATAATTGACGTAGCAGATGTTGGCAGAATCAATCTTTAGACTAACTTCATGATCAAAAATCAGCCTGAAATAGCCATTAAAGAACGCTCGATGTTAGGTTAGCGCAGGAAATTCCAAGTTAAAACAAGTACCTTTTCCTACTGTTGATTCAACGGCTAATTTACCGCTTAAATTATTTATAATAATGTTATGAACAATACTTAAACCTAAGCCTGTACCACCTTTTCCACGTTTGGTGGTGTAAAATGGTTCAAATATTTTTTTGATAGTTTCGTCAGTCATTCCTTTTCCATTATCGTTAATTTTAATTGATAATATATCGTTACAAATTTTTGTTGAAATAATGATATTTCGATCACTAATGCCATCATTCTCTTCAAAAGCATGTATCGAAGAATTTGATATAATGTTTGTGAACACTTGTGACATTTTGGCAGGACATGTTGTAAAGCTTGTTATATGCTCATCCACCAATAATTCAACGGTTATATTTTTCTTATACAGCATAGGTCTTAAACTACCCACTAATGAATTCAACCATGAAGAAATGTTAATGTCTATTAAGTCATCGCTATTGATACTAACAGCCATTTCTTTAAAATTATCCACTAAGTTTGCTGCTCTTCTTAAATTAAAAGATAATGATTCTTCAGATTGATTAAGGGTAGATATTAAGCTTTCTAATTCTGACTTAGTTAACGAATTACTTTCAATTTTTGAATTCAATTTTTCTAATGCATCTTCAATATTAGAGCTGCACAATACCGCTACGCCAAGTGGGGTATTGATCTCGTGAGCGATACCTGCAACTAAGTTACCCAGCGATGCCATCTTTTCTTGTTCTATTAATTTATCTTGAGTAAAACGTAATCTATCGATAGCACTCGATAATTCTGAAGTTCTTTCATTTACTTTCTCTTCAAGTAAATCGTTTAATTCTGTTAATTGTTTTTCTTTGTCTTCGCGTTCGAGTTCGGCTGAAATCCGGCCAGAAAAAAGATCGAACAGAGCAGTGACCGTATCACTATTGGTAATGGCGTGCTCATATAGGGCGACAATTAAGCCAATAATCTCACCGTTTGAATCATGCAAAGGCGTGCCTATATAACCTTCTATTTTCATATCAATCAACAGTTGATCACTTGGATATAATTGACAAATTTTTTCTAGGTAAATACAAGCAGTATCATCACTCACATTGGCGCAAGGGGTGTCGATTAATGAGTACTCAAAGTTGTCACTAATCTCACCTTTTGCGACGAGACTTATAGTTTGGGATACATATTTATCCTTATCAAGCTTAGCAATAAAGGTATAATCAGAAGCGATTAATTGATGCAATTGAAGCGTTAAACTATTAAAAAATTCTGTTCCATAACTAGATTTTAAGCTTTTAATTATGTGGCTTAAATTGTTGTCAATTTTTTTCATTTTTAACCCTCTGAAATTTTATTTAATCAGTAAATTCTCTAATGTTAAAACTACCTGAACAGAAAATGCATGTAATAATTTTTTACTTTCTTTTGTTAGTTTTTGCTCAGTTTTTAATAAAAAAATGGTTTCAGTGCCGCGTTTAGATTGATAATAATTTACATAATGAGGTGGCTCATCTAGGCTTTGTTTTTTGTCTAGGGCAATATTACTCAACTCAATATATTGATTAGCTTTCTCAAGCTTATCTGTTTTATTTAGCATTACTGATTTTTCAGCATCAATAATAATTCGCCATGTTTCACTGCCATTCAGTGTTAGGGTAAATATATCGGTATTTTGAATAACAAACTCTGCTTGTTCAGCGTTCAGAACACAACCTAGTTGAACGATAACAGCTTGAGCTAAATCCAAAACCTCATTAATTTGAGTTAAATTAGTTATCGCATTGATAACAGCTTCTAAGCCTTTTTGATATTTTTGCATACGAGTTAAATCACGGTAAGAACGAAGTGCAATATAACAAGTATGGTTTAATTTTTGTTTAGTAATTTCAGTTTTAGCTAAGTACCCATCAATGTCATAATATTGCATAACATCATTGATTGGAGCAAAGCCTGGTTGTCCAGTACGAAGAACAACACGCGTGAAGTGATTTTCCAGTTCGTTGCGAATATATTTCGATACCTTTAAGCCTGCATCATCAGACTCCATTACAACATCAAGTAATACTAGGGCAATGTCATCAAATTCTCTTAATATTCTTTTAGCATCGTCACCAGAGTATGCACTAATAAACTCGAGACTTTTATCTTCAAAAGAGAAGTCTGACAAAGATAATTGGGTCACTTTGTGTATTTCATCATCATCATCAACAATAAGTACTTTCCAAGTATTAGTTGTTAAAGGCTGAGATAAATTCGATTTATCACTTAACCAATCCATAACTGATTTCTTCTTTTATTTCCTGTACATTTACGATTTAAGTTACTTTATCTAACCAGACATTAATCTTTTCAGAGGGTTACGTCAACTATCTGAAAGTTATCATTAAGGAACTAATGGGTTTATATCATTACTTAGCCAAACCGTTTGATAAGGCGTTAATACAATATTTTGTGTTAAGTCAGTGATTTCTTTTTTGCTAATAAGCTCATGCCAAGATTCGGTAATAATTAAATTCAGCTCACTTAAGGGTAGTTCGATAGCTTGAGCAGAAATATTACTCACACAAAATATGCTTTGTTTTTTATCTTGGCTTTGACGCCAAAACCCAAATAGTTGTAAACCTAAATGGAGCGTAAACTGCGTTGCATTGGGATGAAATGCCGGTTGCTTAATGCGAATATTTAATAACGATTTTAACGTTGCTAGTACTTTGGCATGATGTAAGTTTTTATCAGCGAGTGCTTCTGCTAAAGCTTCTTCTTGCCAACGATGTCGATTAATAGAACGGTTATGGTGAGTATTTGCTAATTTTTTATAGTCGTTCTGAGTGCCAAGCAGGCTATGAATATAGAGGCCAGGTATTCCTTCAAGGGCAAACATAATGGCATGAGCACAAATAAAGCGTTCAAAATTCCATTCATCTTTACCGTTCACAGTACCTTGCATAGCATCATAGAGTGAAATATTTATCTCATAGGCTTTTTGCTCACCATTATCAGCAGTACGCCATGAAATTTTACCGCCAAAATTTTCTACGGTAACAACTAAATTATCAAGTTCACTTTCACTTAATAAACCTTCTGCAGGACGTAAACCAATACCGTCATGTGAGGCAACAAAATTAAAATACATGGTACCGTCTTGCGAAGGAGGCATACTCATTAACCAGCGTTTTAAATATAAACAATTGCCCGTCAGCAGTGTATTTAACAGTAAAGGGGGTAATGAAAAATTATAAATACCGTGCGCTTCGTTAGCATTACCAAAGTAGGTCAGGTTTTGTGTATTGGGGATATTGGTTTCGGTAATTATCACGGCATCTGGTTCAGCTGATTCAATTAATGTTCTTAATAGTCTCACTACTTCATGAGTTTGAGGTAGGTTGATGCTTTTTGTTCCTGCAACTTTCCATAAAAATGCGATAGCGTCTAACCGAAATATTTTCACGCCCATATCGAGGTATTGTCTTATAATTGAGGTAAAGGCCTTCAAAACTTCAGGGTTACGAAAATCAAAATCGACTTGGTCGTGACTAAAAGTACACCAAACAAATTTTTTGCCATTAGCCGTTGCAACTTCTTTAAGCAGCGGCGATGTACGGGGACGAACGACAGCAGATAAGTTTTCGTCGGGTAATGCGGTGAAAAAGTAATCGCTGCCTTGTCCTTTGCTTTTAACAAAATTGTCGAACCAAGCACTTCGACTTGAGCAATGATTAATGACCAGATCAGACATCAGATGATAGTTTTTACTTATCTCTTCAATATCTCGCCATGTTCCCAATGATTCATTAACTGAAGAATAATCGATCACTGAAAAACCATCGTCAGAGCTATAGGGAAAAAAGGGCAATATATGCACGCTATTAATCGTATTTTCAATGGTACGATCTAAAAAGTGCTTTAAGGTTTGTAAAGGAGGGTGAGAGTCTTTGATGATGCTATCACCATAAGTGATCAATATAATGTCTTTTTCTGACCAATGGTTGGTAAATGGTTTTACAGCCGCCACTTCGCTCGATAATCGCATAATATTAAGAAGCTCTTGCGCAATTTCGTCTAATGACTGTGCCATAGGGACATCTTGATAAATAGTCGAAAGCTGCTGTATTAATTTATTCTTTAGCTGATTAACCTGCTCTTGCATAGTGCTTCCTTATTTCAATGCTGACTATTTTATTGATTGACTGAATTCTTCATTGTCTAATTCAACCGCCTCTTTTAATTGCGCTAGAATATCAGGGATCGCACTCACCACACGGTTCCAAGATGGAATAAAAGGCGTTTCCATCGGCTGCTCTAAGAAGGTACTTCCTGCCGTTAATATATTTTCAGCAAACATCTCCACCGCTTTTTCTTCACTATGAATATCAAGCTTAAGGCCATTCATCATGGCGTCATTTCGATAGGTTTCAACATAATCTAGCGCAATACGGTAGTAGGTTGCTTTTAAGGTTCTAAACTTTTCAGTGGTAAATGTTTCACCTTGCGTGGCGAGTTTACGAATGAATGCCTTACTGATATCAATCGACATTTTAGATAAACCGGCAGTAGAGTCATCCAAAGACATATCTTGATGTTTATGATCATAGGTTGAGGCGATATCGACTTGGCAAATACGGTTTGGTGAATAATTGCGGTACATCTCTGATAATACCCCTATTTCTAAACCCCAATCACTTGGAATACGAATGTCGTTTAGCACGTCTCGGCGAAATGAAAATTCACCCGCCAGTGGGTATAAGAAACTGTCCATATATTCAAGGTAATCACAATGACCCACCGTTTTTTTCAACGCTTTAATCAAAGGCGTCACCAATAAACGTGAGACGCGGCCATTAATTTTCCCGCCAGCAACGCGCGCGTAAAAACCTTTAGAAAATTCATAGTTAAACAGTGGGTTGGCAACAGGGTAAAGTAGTCGGTCAAGTAAATCTCTTTCATAAGTCAAAATGTCACAGTCGTGCAATGCAATAGATTCAGCTTTACCTGATGCTAATATGTATCCCATGCAATACCAAACATTACGGCCTTTACCCAGTTCTTTTGGGGCTAACCCTAATGCTTTTAATTTTGCATCAATTGCTTGTAACCTTGGGCCATCATTCCATAATACCCGGTGATGTTGAGGCAATTGACCAAAAAATGATAAGGCATGCTGATATTGTTCAAGGTTGGCTCTGTCTAAACCGATGACTATTTCAGATAAATACTTTACGTCTTTAATTTTATTAATGATGTCAGGTAAGGCTTCGCCTTCTAGCTCAGAAAACAACGACGGTAATATCAGCCCTAATGAACGTGTTTTTGAGAACGTTAATAATTCATTTGCCATATCCGATGGTTCACGTTGAGCTAAATTGTGCAGCGTAGTTACGGTACCATTTTGATAAAAATCAGCCATGATTTACCCCTGAATTAGTTGATTAGTTGATTAGTTGATTAGTTAAGAGTTTTTGTATTGCCTCAGCCCAACCTTGAGGGCCATATAATTGAGTTTTTGTGCTGCTATGCTGACGATATAAGCTTGGAAAATCATGCACGGGCGAGCGTATTTGAATGGCCATATCTGCAGCTTCTAACATAGCAATATCATTTTCGCCATCACCTAAGGCAATCGTTGAAATGGCGTAGTTAGGAAATTGTTCACGGTATCGTTCAGCTAACCAAATAAGCGCTTGGCCTTTATCGCAATAATCCCCGACATGAATAAATCTTCCGCCGAAAACAGCATTCGCGCCTAAGCTAACCAAGTGCGCTATAAAGTCTTCCTTCGTGGGGTTATCACCCAACCAATGCAGTGGCTCGGCATATTGTCTTTGCTTTGCGCGTTTAGCTTCGTCAATATTCAACCCGGTCATTTGGCATAATTTTGAGTCTGATAATGTTGAAAAACCTTGATAATACGGGCTAAATTTTTGGCTATTTTTCGACAATAAAGTTAACCAGTACTCTCTGGGTAAACTGAATGATTTCACCCAATAATTGCCAATAATTACTGTACCCTCAGGTTGTGAATTGAAGGTGTTTATTGGCATATATATGGCTGCGCCATTTTCTATAATAAAGGGTGTTCTTAAACCAAGGTCGTGGTGAATAACTTCTAACTCAGCGAATGTTTTGCTGGTATTTAAAATGACCGGAATATTTGCTTTATGCAATTGTTGCAGTGTTTTCTCTACAGCGGTAGATTGATAAGTGAAATGGTCAAGCAGCGTACCATCTAAGTCGCTGAATATAAGCGTTTTTAACATACTCATCGACTTGCCTTGATTGACATGTCGGTAATTTTACGATCGTAACCTAAGTAGAAAATAGCGTCAGAAGATTGTGCAAAAGTTTTACAGCCTTGAATGCTCAACCTTTGGAAATACTGAGTGAAATTTAATACTTCCGTTGGCGTCATGATTTTTGAGTTCTCTATACCCATATTCCTGACTTTTAGTTTTTGTTCTTGCTCTAAACGCCATTTATATACGCAATCTAATGAAGGTGCTTGCAGTGCTAACCAGAAATCCATTTCTTTATACAAAGGTTGATAAGCGTTTTTAAGTTGCTGATTAACATAGTTTCGCCACACTCCCGTTTTATCGTATTGGCATTCAAGTTCATTGATTGGCAATATTAACTGCTCTGCTGTTTGTGGTTTTACGCCCCAGCACCAGCCCTCTAATAATACAATATCGGCAGGCTTTTCAACTGACGTCCATTTAGATTCAGGAAAAGGTTCGTCGGTAGCCTTGTTAAATTTTTGTATTGAAAAACCGCTGCTTTGCTGTTTTAACTGCGCCAATATATGACGAAGTTCAACGATATCATGAGTACCTGGAACGCCTCTTGTTGCTAATAAGGGATGAATATCTTGTGCGAGTTTATTTCGTGTTGCGCTCGAAAAATAAAAATCATCTAAAGACATCACGACAACATTGAGTTGATATTGAGTGGTTAAGTAGCTGGCAATAAAGTCAGTAAATGTTGACTTGCCGCTGCCTTGACAGCCGTTTATGCCGACAAAATAAACGTCATTCGTTGCTGAAAATCGGCTAAATAATTGCTCGGCGAATGGCTGATAATATTTTTCTACAGTGAGTTTGAAATCTTCAGGTAAATTGTGTTGTTTAATAAAAGTTGCCAGCATCCTTTCCACCATAAATATAAATACAAGTTGTGATTATTATCTCAAGTCCTGTGCCATATCAGTCATAAGTTAATTATTTCTTATAATTCATTGTAAAGTGAGGATTATTTATATTTATTTTATGTGTGATTATGTGTGATTAAGTGTTTTTAATTTATTGAAAGTGCACAACTTAAACTAATTGTTTGATATTGGTGCAAGTATTGATTGCCAATTGAGCAGTCTAAGCATTAAATAGTTAAACAATTGAGGGGTTTGGAGCCGTAGTTTTTAGAGGGCTAAATCTCAGCAGGAGAGATCGAGCGAATGATGGCTAACTCGCTTAAGTTTGCTACTTGCATGACGAAAAACGACCACAACATTTCAATAATAGCTGTGGCCATTTCTCGCTCAATATTTTTTAGCTTACTTTTGATAGGCGGTTTTGTCGTACCAATCTTCCATATTGTCGTACATTTCACCTTTAAGCATGTAATACAGTGATTTTCGATAAATTTTAATATCATGAAAAGGGTCAGAAAGTATTTTACAAAACCAAACCAGTCCAGATTGCACTCCCATTAATTTAAACAAATGCACGGTTCTAAAAATGACCGCACCTAAGCCAATGAATAACCATAAAATTGCCATGGTATTGATGAAGCCTTCGAACGAAGTATAAGGGGTAAATAAACCAAAGAAGCTAGGTGAAAAATATAATGCGATGGGTGTTAATGCCCAAATTGAAAGCAAGACCATTTTACGTTGTAAGTTATAACCTACCTTGACGTTTTCTTTAAACTCATGAGTTGCTTGGTTAACATTGTCATAACTTTTTGGCTCAAAGAAAAAATGCCCGGTTTGACGCAATACCATAGACAATAACCAACCCACTAACGCTGCAGCTGCGGGATAAATAAATACCAATATATAACTAGCAACAAAGCAGATAGCACTGAGCAAGTGTAAAAATTGATTAATACGGTTGTGATGATAAAAGCGATGGTCATCCCAGCGTTGTTTTTGTAGTTCTTCTAAAAAAGTCATATTAGGCCTTTTGAGTTAATAGTAAGTTGTAGTTAAGGTTAAAAATCTTGTTCATCATTTGTATGTCCAGAAAGTAAGGATTCACCCATTTTTATCGCCATGCCTTCTTTAAGCCCTTCGACTAATTGATAATTTGAGCTGGCAAAAACAATGATGGTTGAGCCATGTTGAAAATATCCCATTTCATCACCTTTTTTGAACGACGCGTTACAATCAATATAGTTAGGGCCTTTATATTTAAGATCTAATGTTTGATTAAGAAAATTGAATTTCATACTTGCCACTAAAACCGCAGCGACAGGAACTAGTGTAATGCTGTGACTAGGGTGCTGAGTCTCTAGTTCTACTACGGCTCGTTCATTTTTACAGAATAGTTTTTCTACTTTCTTCAGCGCAATCGGATTTACATTCCAAGTATCTCCCGATATATAATTTACTTGCTTTACCTTGCAGTTTATTGGTGCGTGAAATCTATGGTACATGCTTGATTTCAATCGTAAGGTGGCAAAAAAACCATTTCTATATTTATTGGCTAATAAGAAATCAGGAATTAACTCATTAATGGCATAAGGAAAGCCTTTCGCTTGAAAAACCGTGCAACCGTCAATTTTCCCATGAGCACCCAAAATCGCATCACAAGGGCTGGTGACAATGTCTGCGCTGTCATCAAGAGGCCTTAAGCCGGGTTTTAATTCCCGAGTGAAACAATCACCTAAACTAGTAAACTTTGATTTTTTAGCATCTTCCAGCCTTAAATCCTCAGCAAACATTGACCAAATACCGATAGAAAGTTTGGTTAACATTGGGCTCTTAATTTGACTAAACCAGCCAACAAAAAAAGTAAGCCATCTTCTGGGGATACGATTGGTTATTAAAAAATTAAGCTGCTCTGAGAAGGTTAATTTTTCAATGAGCCTTTTCTCTGTTCCCCTCGACTCAAGTTGCTCTGTCGCCACTTGTTTTTGCTGATGAAATTCGCTCATTTTCAAGCTACCGTTTTCTGTAGTTCATCAATGCGATAAGGGTTGTAATTGCTTGGAAGCTCTAAGCCCATATCCGTTAAAAACTGCTCCATGATAGGCTGGGCTTGATATTGTGCGGCACGTTTTAAGGCATTGCTTTGCATTGTTCCTCGTAAGCTTTTATCACCGAAAAAGCGAATTATTTCATCACTCATGTCGGTAATGTCATCAACTAAGAAGCCATTAATATTATGCTGAATGATGTCTTTGGGCCCTTTGGTGTTATAAGCGAGCGCAGGCATACCATGAGCAAAGGCTTCCAAAATAACATTGCCAAAAGTGTCAAATTGAGACGGAAAAATAAATAAATCTAAGGTTAAATATAATGATGCTAACTGCTCTTTACTTTGCCAACCGAGAAACGTTGCCTGAGGAAGACTTTGTTTTAACTCCTCAGTGGCAGGGCCAGAGCCGGCTATAACAATACGTAAATCAGGTAGTTGCTGTTTTGCTTTTTCGATAATGAAGGGTAAATCTAAAAGTCCTTTTTCTTTACTGATCCGACATGCGATAAACAATATGGGCGTATCGTCATTGGCATCGGCAATAATATCGGATTTTCTACCCGGTTTTACACTCATATTTCGAGGCTCTGCATGGTGTGCCGTTAAAAATACTTTTTCCTCAGGCAACGACATTTCGTAGCCGCTTAACCACTCTTTATGGTCATTGTTAAGCACAAATACACCATCAAAACGATTATAAAGTGCGCGCAGTAAACGGCGTACTCGGTCACGCTCATGTTGATTAAGGTCTGTGGTATGTTTAATAAAGTCAATCCAGTCGGTATGCATAAAAAA